>ENA-ORBV01000026-ORBV01000026.1-microbial-mat-metagenome-genome-assembly--contig:-NODE-26-length-261525-cov-42.340114_pt1 | contig 261525 bp, 229 predicted proteins | sample MGYA00237777_ERZ505514 | MGnify/ENA primary metagenome ERZ505514 (study PRJEB26160, sample SAMN06269048) | microbial mat metagenome | isolation source: Oligotrophic lake microbial mat | place...
AGTTCATGCCCTCGATCATTGCCGAGCTCGGCTACGTCATCGAGAAGCACCTGCAGACGATCGGCCTGATCCGCAAGAGCGGCCCGGACGCGCACCAGCAGAAGCTGATCGAGGCAAAGCGCGCCGAGTTCGAAGCGCGCAGCAAGCAGGCCGATGCGTTTTCCAAGTCGCACTTCCCGGAAGGTGCGCAGCTGTGCGCGAAGTGCAGTACCGCAGCGGTTGTGCTGATGGACGGTTGCTCGACCTGCCTGAACTGCGGCGAATCCAAGTGCGGTTGAAAGTCTTCGCGTCCGCGTCGGGCTCCACGCCCGGCACCCCACCCTGACGGGCAGGGCGCGTTCCTCCAAGGCGGCCTTCGGGCCGCCTTGTTTTTCGGGGCCCCAGAAAAGAAGCCCCGCTTTCGCGGGGCAGTGGTCGCTTGCTTGTAGGAGTGTTCGCTTCTTGTTGTTGTGATCAGCAGCGGAGCAAGCTGCGTGCCACCTTCAGTGCTGGCCTCGAAGCCGGGCAATATGCAAAATGCCTGAGGTTGAATTCGTGATGGGGTCGCGCTAAATCAGCGTTTCGTGCCGGTACGCTGATTAAGTCTCATCGACTCTCGGGCAGCGTAGTGTCACGCGGTTCGACACCGGGTCTCGAGCGTGAGCCGTCCGCTGGCGGCGTCGCGTCGCACATTGATAGGGATATCAGTCACTTGATCTCGACCCATGGAGTGTAAATGCGCTCGACATCGAACCTTTCGCGTTACGTCAAGTGGTGGCCGGTCGCACTGCTTTGCTGCCTGCAGCCGGCTTGGGCTGCCGATCTGCCTGCGCTGACGATTCCAAATCCGCCCGAGCTACGCGAAGACGTGAACTTCTGGATCCGCGTCTATTCGGAAGTCACGACGACGGAAGGACTGCTGCACGACGAACGCAATCTGCGCATCGTCTATGCGAAGCTGAAGTTCAACGCGGACACCACTCGATCGACTCGCGTCGATGCCATCAATGAAGTGCGCGAACGATATGCCGCCAGCCTGCGGCGCGTTGCGGCATCGCTGGCCGCAGGCGACACCCTGACGCTGTCTGAAGACGATGCCAAGGTGCTGGCCTTGTGGGGCGCGGATGCCAGCGCGAAGCGGCTGCAGGACGCCGCGCGCGGCATACGTTTCCAGCTCGGGCAGGCGGACCGGTTTCGCGCCGGAATCGTGCGCTCTGGCACCTGGGAGACGCATATCGCCGAGTCGCTGGCGAATCTGGGCCTGCCACCGGAGCTTGCGGCACTGCCGCACGTTGAATCGTCGTTCTATCCTTCTGCTTACTCGAAAGTTGGCGCCGCCGGACTGTGGCAGTTCATGCCCTCGACGGGTCGGCTCTACATGCGGGTCGACGACGTCGTCGATGAGCGGCTCGATCCCTTCCGTTCCACCGAAGCCGCCGCCCAGCTGCTGTCGTACAACTATCGTCTGCTCGGCACCTGGCCCCTGGCGCTGACGGCCTACAACCATGGCGCAGCCGGTATGCGCCGCGCCGTCGAGGCGATGGGCACCAGGGATTTCGTGACGATTGCGCGCAACCACACCAGCCGCTCGTTCGGCTTCGCGTCGCGGAACTTCTATCCGTCGTTCCTGGCGGCGCTCGAGATCGATCGTAATCCGGAGAAGTACTTCGGCCGAATCGAACGCGCGCCCGAGTTGCGGTTCCAGGAAGTCGAATTGCCGGCCTATGTCAGTTTTGCGGCGCTGGAGCGCGTCATCGGTGTGCCACGCGCTGAACTCGAGGCGCTGAATCCGGCGCTGCGTCCACCGGTGCTCAGCGGTAGCCGCCTGCTACCGCGCGGCTATCGTTTGCGCCTGCCTGGCGGCATTGCGCCGTGGACCGCCGAGCGTCTGTCGCGGGCGCTCGGGCCGGCGGAGCTGTTCGCGGCGCAACCGACGCCGCGAACGCATCTGGTGCGCCGGGGCGACTCGTTGTCGAACATTGCAGCGCGCTACGGCACGAGCGTGCGGACGCTGATGAGCCTCAACGGCTTGCAGTCGCGCGACACGTTGCGGAGCGGTCGGGTGTTGCGGCTGCCGGATGGCGGCGCAACGTCGGCACCAACGGCTGTGATCGCTGCTGCAGCCGCATCGGCAGCGCGTGCAGTGCCAGCGCCGCCCGCGGTGCGACCCGCTGCGGCAACGTCCAGCCCGTTGGCACCGATCTACATCGTCCGCGTCGGCGATACGCTCGAGATGATTGCCGCACGCACTGGCGTGTCGATGCTTGAGTTGATGCGTCTCAATCGGCTCAAGAATCCGAATTTCGTGTTCGTTGGCCAGCGGCTGCGCACGATCGCCGATGGCGCAGACGAGCAGGCCTCGCCGGTGGTGGCGGCGCTGGAGCGTGCGGCCGGCGACGCGGCCGTCGCCGAGAGCGAAGCGGCGATGACGCCCCCGCCAGCGGTGTCGGTCGTGCAAACCGAATCGCAGGGACCCTCGGTGGGTCCCGCAGGCGGAACGGCCGGCTCAATCGAGCTGCTGGATCTGGCGGTGCGCAGCGACTCGACGATCCGGGTCATTGCCGAAGAGACTCTCGGGCACTACGCCGAATGGCTCGGCGTCAGCGCGGCGCGGCTGCGCTCGCTGAACCGCCTGCAGCAAGGCCAGGCGCTGCTGCTCGGGCGGACACTCAGACTCGATTTTTCGAAAGTCGAGCCCAACCGCTTCGAGGCCAGTCGGCGCGAGTTTCATGCGCGCCTGCAGGCGGCGTTTTTCGACGACCGGCGCATCGTCGGTACCGAGATCTATATTGTTCGGCGCGGCGATACGCTCTGGCAGCTGAGCCAGCGGTTCGACGGTCTGCCGGTCTGGTTGCTGCAGCAGTACAACCCCGATGCGGATCTCGCCGAGTTGCGCGCAGGCAGTCAGCTCGTCGTGCCAACGGTGCGTGGCGCGGAGGAAACGGCTCGCGGCAGTTGAGGGCGGCTATAGTCCGAGGCGGGCGCCAAAATCGCGCAGCGTGGCGCCCGGGTCTTCCGTGTTGCTGAACTGCGGCTGAGCGGCGATCGAGGCATCGGTCAGCGAAAGGCGTCGTGCGGTGAGCAGTGCGCGCAGCGACGCGGTATCGAGCTCGAAGACCCAGACAGCGGACCACGGCGCCGGCGTGTCATAGGGCCAGGCGCGAAGTCCAGTGCTTGCTGTGTCCACTGCTGCACCGAGCCTCACGCTCTCACCGTCGACGAGCAACGTGGGCTGCGAGACTCGCACGACGGAGTCGTGCGGGGCCGAGATCCACAAGAAGGCGCGACGCTCGCCCATCCTGTTGGTCTCGAACGGCGCGACATACGCGAACGGATCGAGTCCGGCGCCACGCGGGCTGCTCGCCAGCAGTTCGATCGGGCGCGCCAGCCGCGTCAGCGTGGTCCCGGTGCGTTCGTCGAGCTGCTCCAGCGCTGTGACCGGTAGCGCGACACAGCCACTCAGCGCGCCGCAGATCCCAGCTGCGGCGGCGAGCGCCCATAAGCCATGCTGTGCGCCCGTGCGATCTCGCTGGTCCATTTCCAAAGTATAGGCAAGCGTGGCCGATCGTCACCACTGGACGGTCCATAGCCGGCTTGCCGGAGCTGTGAACGGCTTCCGTTCTGGCTCCGCAGCGGCCAAGGCTATAATCAGCCATGGTTCGCGTGAAAGCCTGGTTCTCCATTTCGTTGGCGTTTCTGCTGCTGGTTCTGGCGGGCGGCCCGGCCGATGGCGCCCGCAGTGTGGCAATTGACCGGTCCCAGAGCCTGCCCGTGGCAACCCGGGTGCTGGTGCGCAAGTCGGAGCGACGCCTGTATCTGCTGCGCGGCGATGAAATCCTGCGTTCGTACCGGGTTGCTCTGGGGCTCAATCCCCTCGGTCACAAGGAACGCGAAGGTGACTTCCGCACACCGGAGGGCCGCTACCATCTGGTACGACGTAATCCGCGCAGCGACTTTTTCCTGTCGATGAAAGTGTCCTATCCGAACGATGCAGACCTGCGCAACGCGCGGCGCAACGGCTGGCGGCCGGGCGGGTCGATCATGATCCACGGTCTGCCGAACGATCCGCGCCGCAGCGCGGAGTACTACTCGAGCCAGGATTGGACCGACGGCTGCGTCGCGGTGAGTAATTCCGACATGGTCGAGATCTGGATGCTGGTGTCCGACAATACGCCGATCGATATCGAGCCCTGATACGGGCTCATCGCCTATTCCGGCCTAAGCATGGAAACCAGTGTTGTCGTTCCGGAGTTCGTCGATGCCCGTGTCGGGCCGCGCGGCTCGCTGGAGAGTCTCTCTCAGGAAGAAATAGAAAAGCTCCTGTCGACCGGCCAGGGTGGTCTGTTCTCCTTGTTTCGCAAGTGTGCGCTCGCGGTACTGAACGCCGGCAGCGACAGCGACGACCCGCGCGCGATCTTCGAACGCTACAAGGATTTCGATATCCGGATCCTGCGGCACGCCTGGGGCGTCAAGCTCGAAATCCTCAATGCCCCGGCGGCCGCGTTCGTCGACGGGCAGATGATCCGCGGCATCAAGGAATTGCTGTTCTCGGTGCTTCGGGATGTGGTCTATATCTCGAACGAGATCGTCGAGAGCGGGCGGTTCGATCTGACTAAGTCTCCAGCGGTCACGAACGCCGTATTTCACATCCTGCGCAACGCACGCGTGCTCGACAGCAAGGTTCGGCCGAATCTGGTCGTCTGTTGGGGCGGTCACTCGATCAGTCGCGAGGAATACGAGTACACGAAAAAGGTCGGCTACGAACTGGGGCTGCGCGGGCTGGACGTCTGCACGGGCTGTGGCCCCGGGGCGATGAAAGGCCCGATGAAGGGCGCCACGATCGGTCATGCCAAGCAGCGCATTGTCGGCGGCCGCTACATCGGTATCACGGAACCCGGGATCATCGCCGCCGAGCCGCCGAATCCGATCGTCAATCAGCTGGTCATCATGCCGGACATCGAAAAGCGCCTTGAGGCTTTTGTCCGGCTGGCACACGGCATCGTCGTGTTTCCCGGTGGCGCCGGCACCGCCGAAGAGATCTTCTACCTGCTTGGCATCCTGCTTGATCCAGCCAACAGCGGGCAGCCCTTTCCGCTGCTGCTGACGGGGCCGCGCCGCAGCGCGGCGTACTTCGAGCAGATCCGCGCCTTTCTGCTCGGTACGCTCGGCCAGGAGGCGGCAGATCGCATTCGGATCATCGTCGACGATCCGGCCGAGGCGGCGCGCGCCATGGTGCGCGGCCTCGATGAAGTGCGTGACTATCGCCGTTCGCGGTCCGATTCCTTCAACTTCAACTGGCTGATCCGCGTTCCCGATCACTTCCAGCAGCCGTTCGAAGTCACGCACGAGTCGATGCGGCAGCTGCGCCTGCATCGCGACCAGCCGGTGCATGAGCTCGCCGCAGATCTGCGCCGCGCGTTCTCGGGTATCGTGACCGGCAACGTCAAGGAGTACGGCATTGCGGCGATCGAACGGCATGGGCCGTTCGAACTGAGCGGCGACCGCGACATCATGAAGCTGCTCGACGAGTTGCTGGCTGCATTCGTTGCACAGCAACGCATGAAGTTGCCGGGGAGTGCGTACGTGCCCTGCTATCGCATCGTCGCGTGACATAAGCGAGCAAAGCGCGAGAGGCTGCTCCCAGTCCCGCCACCGCACTGGCTTCACTGGCTTTGTCTGTGAGCCAGATCCCGCCGCACGGGTTTGCAAGTCCTTACGCTCAAGGCTGGTCTCAAGAGGTTGCCATGAGCACGACCGGTCGTTTTCGCGCTGATCTGATTGCCGCTGCCAGCAAGGCTGCGCGCGAGCGTTCCGCTGCGACCGCTACCACACCGACCGCAACGCCTGTCGCCAGTCCCTACGGCCACTGGCTCGATCGCATGCAGCGCACGCGTGGGCGGCACGCAGCGATCTCGAGGAACCTGAACACCTGGGCCAGCTACAAGAGCTGGTCGGAGCGGGTGCGCGATTCGTGGGATTCCGAAGTCAGCCCCTCCGTGGACAGCCCGCGCCGGAAGTAGACTCAGCCTGCGGAGTTTTCGGCCTGCTGCTGGAGCCAGTCGGTGCTGTCAGCCGCTGCAGGCGCGCTCTCGATCCAGTCGATCAGTGGCTGCCACTGCGCCACATCGTCGGCCACCAGGTAGGGCTTCATCTCGTGGATACCGACGCCGAGTTCGGCGCTGCGCACATAGTTCTGCGAATCGCGCAGCGTCGTGATGACCGGCACGTTCAGCGTGGCGAGGAACCGCTGCAAGGCCTGATAGACCAGCGTATTGCGTCGGACCCGGTTGGCGACCACCCCGACCCGGTTGTCCTCGCGCCGGACCTTCGCGACCAGCAGCAGGTCGGAAATGATCCGCGTGCAGGCGTGCACATCGATGTCGGACGGCAGCACCGGCACAATGATCTTGTGCGCGTCGCGAACGACGTCGGGCAGGTATTGCGGGTCAATTGCCGCGGGCGTGTCGACAATGACGCGGGTCGCCCCGGTCGGTACCCGCAGGCGAAAACTGCGGGTCGTCCGATGATCGCGCTCATAGGCGGCTATCGAGTGCAGTCGGTAAGCGCCGGGACCGCGCTTCTGCGCCCAGCGCGTCGATGAGCCCTGCGGATCCTGATCCATCAGCACTGGATTCTGGTTCCGGAACGCGTAGAAGCTCGCCAGGTTGACCGCGATGGTCGTCTTGCCTGAGCCGCCCTTGGGGTTCAGTACGACGATTCTGAGCATTCGACCAGCCTACTGACGAACCCGGTGTGGCGCAAGCCAGCGCTGCTTCGCAACTGCGAGTTGCCGCACAGCCCTGCGCGCCCCGCGCTCTTATGCTCGCGCCGATGGAGCGCCTGCTGTTTCTTTGGGATGAAGTCGATGACACGTGCAGCGCGCTGCGCCACATGCTGACGTCCGCCTGGCACGAGCTGTGTGGCGGCATCCGCCGCAGGCCCCGCGTCGACTGACGCCTTGAAATACTGAACCACGATCCCCAAGTTGCGCACCGGCAGGCGCGCAGCTTCGCACCTGCCATGGTCCACCAGCTGGTTCGATGAACGGGGATTTTGCATGACCACCGCTACCGCTGAGAAACACGGCTTCCAGGCCGAGGTTCGTGAGCTGCTGCAGCTCATGATTCATTCGCTGTACTCCCATCGGGAGATCTTTCTCCGCGAGCTGATCTCGAATGCCTCGGATGCGAACGACAAGCTGCGGTTCCTTGCGCTTTCGGAACCCGGGCTCCTCGAGGGCGATCCGGAACTGAAAGTCTGGATCTCCCATGATGCCCGGGCGCGCACGATCACGATCCGCGACAACGGTATCGGCCTGACCCGCGAGGATGCGATTGCGCATCTCGGCACCATTGCGAAGTCGGGCACGGCGGAGTTTTTCCGCAAGCTGTCGGGCAACCAGCAGAAGGACTCGCAGCTCATTGGCCAATTCGGCGTTGGTTTCTATTCGGCTTTCATCGTTGCCGAAGAGGTCGAGGTGCTGTCGCGGCGTGCGGGTGAGCCGGAAGCTGCCGGAGTTCGCTGGGCTTCACGGGCTGACGGAGAATTCACCGTCGAGACGATCGCGCGGAGCGAGCGCGGCACGGCCATCGTGCTGCATTTAAAGGAGGACGCCACCGAGTTTGCAGACGCCTACCGGCTGCGCGGCTTGGTGCGCCGCTACTCCGATCACATCGGTTTTCCGGTACTGATGCCGAAAGAGGGCGAAGCCTCGCTCGAATGGGAAGCCGTCAATCAGGCGCAGGCGCTGTGGAGCCGCGCGCGATCTGAGATCAAGGACGACGAGTACATCGAGTTCTACAAGCACGTCTCGCACGACTTTGCGGATCCGCTCGTGTGGAGCCACAACCGGGTCGAAGGTCGACGCGAGTACACCAGTCTGATGTATGTGCCGTCCCGGGCGCCTTTCGATCTGAACCAGCGCGAGGCCGCGCGCGGACTCAAGCTGTATGTGCGGCGCGTGTTCATCATGGACGACGCCGAGCAGTTCCTGCCGCTGTACCTGCGGTTCATCAAGGGCGTCATCGATTCGAACGATCTGCCGCTTAACGTATCGCGGGAGCTGCTGCAGAAAGATCCGGATGTCGAGGCGATGCGCGGTGCATTGACCAAGCGCGCGCTGGAGCTGATTGCCAGACTCGCCAAGGATGAACCGGAGAAGTACGCGGGCTTCTGGAAGGAATTCGGCGCGACGCTGAAGGAGGGCATTGCCGAGGATCCCTCGAGCCGCGACAAGCTGCTGACGCTGATGCGCTTTGCGAGCACCCATTCGGAGACGGACGAACAGCAGACTGCCCTGGCCGACTACGTCGGCCGCATGCAAAGCGGACAAGAGCGGATCTACTACGTGATCGCCGAGACTCCGGCCGCCGCGCGCAGCAGTCCCTACATCGAGAAGCTGCGGTCGCGCGGCGTCGAGGTGCTGTTGTTGTCGGATCGCGTCGACGAATGGGTCATGGGTCAGGTCACGGAGTTCGAAGGCAAGCGTTTCAAGGATGCCGCGCGCGGCGACCTCGAGCTGGGTGCCCTGGCTGAGGCGGCCGACCAGACCGGTGTCGACGAGGCCCTGAAGGAGAACAAGAAGCTGTTGAAGCGCATCAAGGACGCGCTCGGCGACCGCGTGGGCGCCGCGCGGGTCAGTACGCGTCTGACCGACTCGCCTGCCTGTCTGGTGCTCGGTGAACATGATCTGGGCGCGCAGATGCGCCGCCTGTTTGCGCAGTCAGGCCAGTCTGCTCCAGAGGGCAAGCCAGATATCGAGATCAATGTGGATCATCCGTTGATCCGGCGGCTCGACACGCTGGAGGCCGCGGCCGAGTTCGAGGATCTGTCTTTACTGGTATTCGAGCAGGCGCGACTGGCCGAGTCAGGGCAGCTTGCGAATCCCGGTGATTTTGTCCGCCGCCTGAACCGTCTGCTCGGCCAACTCATGCAATAATCATTCATGCGCAAACACTCTGTGCGTTCTCTATTGCTCGCCGGCGTCGCCGGCGTCGCCGGCATGCTGTCTATCGGCTGCACTGGCGGCCAGGCTCCAGACGAGGTTGATTCCATGACTACCGCAGCTTCCGCCGTGACGTCGCTGGGCGTTACCGATATCCAGCTCGGCACAGGTGCCGAAGTCAGCGCCGGCCAGACCGCGATCGTGCACTACACCGGTTGGTTGCATGCGCCGGGTGCAACGGACCAAGTTTCGGACCAGAAGGGACGCAAGTTCGACAGCTCCCGCGATCGAGGCGAGCCGTTTTCGTTCCGGGTCGGCGGCGGTGAGGTTATCAAGGGCTGGGATCAGGGCGTGGCAGGCATGCGAATCGGTGGCCAGCGCACGCTGCTGATTCCGGCTGAGCTCGGCTATGGCTCGCGCGGCGCTGGCGGCGTGATCCCGGGCGGTGCCGCACTTGTCTTCGACGTCGAGCTGGTCGGCATCCGCTAAGGTCGTGCGCGAGTCGCCGCCGCTGCTCGGACCGGCCGGCCCCCTTGAAGCGCTGCTCGAGACTCCGGACGGTGCCGCGGCGCGTTCTCCAGCGGCGATCGGTATCGTGTGCCATCCGCACCCGCTGTACGGCGGCACGTTGACCAACAAGGTCGTCCACACCGCTGCGCGCGCATTGGTTGAGTCAGGGGTAGCGGCGCTGCGCTTCAATTTTCGAGGAGTCGGCGCCAGTGCCGGCAGCTACGATGACGGTCGCGGTGAAACGGCTGACCTGCTGGCCGCGGTCACGTGGCTGCGCGCGCGGTGGCCCCAGGCGCCGCTGATCCTGGGAGGATTCTCGTTTGGCGCCTATGTGGCCTTGCGGGCAGTCGACGCTGTCCAGCCTGCCCGCCTGTTCACGATTGCACCGCCGATCGGCCGCTGGGATTTGACCGGCGTCGTGATGCCAAACTGCCAATGGCTGGTCGTGCAGGGAGAGGCCGATGAGGTCGTGGATGCTGCAACCGTATTCGCCTGGGCGGCTGAGCGGGACCCTGCGCCACGGATCGAACGCATTGCCGGCGCGGGTCACTTTTTCCATGGACAGCTGCACGAGCTGCAGGGCGTGCTGCGGCGGTTTCTGCGCGAGGCTCTCTAGCGCGGTCCCTTGTCCCGCGGCAAGCTGAGCATGACTCGCAGTCCGGGCTCGGCGCGCTCGGCGAGGATCCGGCCACCGTGGGCGCGAACCACCCGCGCGGCGATCGCCAGCCCCAATCCTGCACCACCGCCGCTGGCTTCACGGCCAGTCGAGACGCGATGAAACGGCTCGAAGATCGCGGTCAGTTCCGCGGCTGGCACACCCGGACCCGTGTCGGTGACGGTGATTCGGTATTCGGCCGCAATGGATTGCACGGCGATGCCGACGGCGCTGCGCTCCGGGCTGAATCGCAAGGCGTTGCGGATCACATTTTCGATTGCCGCGCCGAGCCAGTGCGGATCACCGCGCATGGAAAGCGGTTCGGCCGGTGCGGACCAGTCGATCCGAATGCCGCGCGGCTGGGCCTCGAAGCGGGCATCGGTGACAATGGTCTCAAGCAGGGCCGCGAGATCCATCGCTTGCCACTGCATCGCCACCTCGCCGGATTCGAGGCGGGCCACATCGAGAATGCCGCCGATCAAGCCGTCGAGTTTCGCGATTTCGAGTTCGATCCGCGCAAGCTGCTGAGCCGCGTCCGCGCCAGGTTGCGCTGCGAGAGCCGCGGCGAGCCGCATGCGCGCGAGCGGTGAGCGCAGTTCATGCGATACGTTGGTCAGCAGCCGTTCTCGACCCTCGACCGAAGAGCGTAGTTGCAGTGCCATCGCATTGAACGCGCTGCCCAGCCGTCCGAGCTCATCGCGACGCCGGCTGGTCGAGTCGGCAACGCGCTGAGCAGTGCCGTGACGAGCAGGACGAACGCCAGCAGCTTGGCGCGCGCGCCGGGTCGTTCGAAGACGCCGAACAAAGGCGGGCGGCGCGGGTCGGAAGCCTGCGGCCGAGCAGTTCCCGGCCGGTTTCGTCGATGATCAGCACCGGTCGGCCGCCGTCTTCCAACACGCTGCGCGCCTCGGCCAGGACGACACGTGGTGGCGTTGCCGATTGGCGCTGGCTGGCCATCACGAAACCGGTGATCACGACCGCCCCCACGCCGATCAGTGCGATCGCCGCGAACAGCTACAGGAAAATCCGCACGCCAAGCCGGTTCATCGTCGTACCTTCATGACGACGCTCTGTCGGCAGGCAGTAGCAACAGCTCGTAGCCGGCACCGCGCACCGCCCGAATGGTGGCCGACTGCTCGCCGGCAGCGACAAGCTTGCGGCGCAGATTGCTGACGTGGGTGTCGATGCTGCGGTCATACAGCGACATGCGCCGACCGAGCGCGAACTCGGTCAGATCAGTGCGGCTGACCACCACTGCAGGCGAGTCGAACGGTTTGGCCAGGTAATCATCGGCGCCGAGCTCCAGCCCGAGTATGCGATCGATGGCCGTACCGCGCGCGGTCAGCATCAGCACCGGCAGCTGTGGGTGCTGCTGACGTAGTTCGCGCAGGACCCCGAAGCCTTGCCGGCCGGGCAGCATGACATCGAGGATCACGAGATCTGCGGGCGACTGGCTCAGCAGGTCGATGCCGCGGTTGCCGTCGCCGGCGGTGCGAATCCGGAATCCGTCGCGCTCCAAGTACTCGCGCAGCATCGCTGCAAGCTCGGCATCGTCATCGATGAGCAGCACGTCGGGTGGCGTTGCGCCCATGCTGCCCATCCTGCCTTCGCAGCCCGTCAGTGTCATCGACCGCCGGCATTTCTTGACAGATCTTTGCGTCCGGATCGGCGAGCATCCATCCACACGATTACAGGAGTGACCAATGAAGACTCGAAGAGTGATCACGCAAGCCGCGCAGCTGGCCTTGCTGGGTGGTGCGCTCGCGCTGACAGGTGCGGCAAGCTATGCGGACCCCATGAAGGGCCGCGGCGATACGGCGATGGGCCAAACGGGTTTCATGGGCCAGTCTGGTTTCATGGGCCAGGGGCGCATCGAGCGCATGGCCAGGGAACTGGATCTTTCAGCTGTCCAAAGACAGGAGATCGAGGGCTTGATGGAATCGATGCGACCGAATCGCGACCGTCTCGCCGGGCAGGCGCGCGAGAATGCGCAACTGCTGCGCGCGACCCAGCCCGATGCGCCGAACTATAGTGAGGTTGTCGCGCAGGTCAGCCGCAGTGCCGGAGAGCTTGCGAGCGAGACCGTGAATCAGGCCGCCGCGATGCGTGCCCAGGTCTGGAAGGTCCTGACGCCGGAACAGCGGGTCAAGCTCGACGCGCAGCAGGTCCGCCGCGCGGAACGCGTTCGTGAATGGCGCGAGACTCGTAAGCAGCGCCAGTAGCACTGAAGCGAGCCAAAGAAAAAGCCCGGGGCCGCATCGCTGCCCCGGGCCTTGCAAATTCTCAGTCTATTGAGGTCTGCTGCCTCAGTTGACCATCGCCTTGAGCGCCTTCAGCGGCAGCACGCGAACTTTCTTCGAGGCTGGTTTTGCCTTGAACATCATCTTGTCGCCGGTGAACGGGTTGGTGCCCTCGCGAGCCTTGGTGGCTGGCTTCTTGACGACCTTCAACTTCATCAGGCCGGGCATTGTGAACAGGCCGTTGCTGCGCAGGCTCTTCTTGATGACGCCGCTGAGCGAGTCGAACACTGCGCCCACCTGCTTTCGCGACAGGTCCGTCTCTTTCCCGATGTGATTCAGAATGTCCGACTTGGTCGGAGCGCCGCCCTTCTTCGCCATTGTTTGATTACTCCCAGAGTAGAAAATTCGCGGGAAAAACCGCGATAACGTTGCAGTTCGGCGCGAAACATAACACAAGCCATCGCACGCGCAACAACTTTCTTGAAGCACCTGCGGTGTTGAAGTGCCTTGTTTTTCAGGCTCTGGTGATCATCGCCATCGCGTGCGATTCATGTGCTAAGCGATTGTAAAGCCACGCTGCGTGTCGAGCCCAGGAGTACGGCGACGTCAGTGAATCAGCGCAGAATGATCAACAGCATCTGTATGCCGATACCGGCAACCAGCGGCGAGAAGTCAAGCCCGCTCGTTGCCGGCAGCCTGCGACGAATCGGCTTTAGAACCGGTTCGCAGATCGTGGCGAGCAAAGCGTGCGCGGGCGAGTAGCTGCCAGGTGCCAGCAGCGAAAGCAGGGCGTTGATGAAGATGGCCCAGAAGTACACCCAAAGTATCGTGCGCAGGATCGCCAGTGCCGCCAGGCGCAGCCAGTCGATCGCGTCGGGAAGGCCAAAGCCGCGCACCAGGGACAACACCGCAACCTGTGCCAGGGCGATCACGACGACTGCGGCGACCGATGCCGAATCGATCTTGCGCACCGGCGGCAGCAGCCGCCGCAGCGGCATGACGAGCCAGTTGGTCATCCGCACGATTGCCTGGGAGAGTGGATTGCGAAAGTCTGCCCTGGACCACTGCAGCAGCAGACGCAGCAGGAACACCAGGAAAATCAGCGAGAAAACGCTATCGATCAGAAAGTACAGCGCATCCTGCATGGTCGATGTTCCTGGCGTGACAATGCTGCTGCGCTAGTGCTTGCGCGCGGCGTGACTGAAGGAATCGGCAAGCTCTGCGCTGCGTCGCGCCGCCGCTGCCATGGCCTGGGCGACGATCGCACCCAGGCCCTGCTCCTGCATGACGCGCACTGCCGTCTCGGTTGTGCCACCCTTGGAGGTCACCTCGGCGCGCAGCAGCGCGAGATCCGCATCGCTCTGCGCAGCCAGCATGCCGGCACCATGAAGGGTTGCGAGGGCGAGCTGCCGAGCCGCGTCCGCCGGCAGGCCCAGCGCTCGCGCCGAGTCGACCATGGCCTCGGCCAGCAGAAAAAAATACGCCGGCCCGCTGCCCGACAAGGCGGTGACCGCATCGAGTGCGTCTTCGCGCTCGACCCAGACGACGATTCCAGTCGGGCGCAGCACGATCTCAGCCAGGGCACGGCTCTCGGCCGATACAGTGTCCGGCGCGAAGACGCCGGTCGCGCCGGCACCGACCAGTGCGGGCCGGTTCGGCATCGCGCGCACGACTGCCGCATTCTCACCGCACCAGATCCCGAGATCCGCCAGCCTGATCCCGGCGGCGATCGAGATCACCAAGGGATTCTGGGCGACCAGCGCGGCGCGCAGCGGTGCCAGCGTCCCGGCCATGTCCTGCGGCTTGACAGCGAGCACCGCGACGGCGGCGCCATCCAGCGCATCGATTGCCGCGGCAGTGGCCTTGACACCGAATTCCCGCGCCAGACCCGCGCGAGCCTCCTCCGACACATCGGCAACGGTGATGTCTTCACTGCGCACCCCGCTGCGCAGCCAGGAGCTCACCAGGGCGCGACCCATGTTGCCGCCGCCGATCAGCGCGAATTTCATCCCGTCCTTGCTCCGAGAGGTGTCGATGAATCAAGTCGCAATTGTACTTTCTCCGCCGACAGGGCGTGTGCCGAACAGCGCGGTGCCAATGCGGACCAGCGTCGATCCGGCGACGATCGCGGCCTCAAGATCCGCGCTCATGCCCATCGACAGCGTATCGAGTGCTGCGCCGGTTCGATTCAGGGCAGCCTGAATTCCAGCGAGCTGCTCGAACCAGAGCAGCTGCGCGTCGAAACCGCTCTCGGCCGGCGGAATACACATCAGACCGCGCAGTCGGAGCCGCGGCAGGGTCTGAATGGCCGCCGCGAGGGCCGCAACGTCCGCCACGGCGACACCTCCCTTGTTGGCTTCTGGCGCGAGCTGCACCTGGATGCAGACGTTGAGTCGTGGTGCGTGATGCGATCGCTGCGCCGACAGGCGCTCTGCGATGCGCAAGCGATCGACTGTGTGAACCCAATCGAAGCGCTCGGCGACGGTGCGAGTCTTGTTGCTCTGCAGTTGCCCGATGAAATGCCAGATCGGCCCGGTTGATGCATCGGTCAATGCGGCATCTACGGCGTCGATCTTCGGCAAGGCCTCCTGGAGGTAGTTCTCGCCGAAGTCGCGCAGTCCAAGTTGCATGGCCGCACTGATCATCTCGGCGGGCTGCCCTTTGCTGACCGCCAACAACGTGACGCAGTCCTCACTTCTGCCGGCCCGCACCGTCGCACCAGCCATGCGCGCGCGCAGATTCTTGAGGTTTTCCGGCAGGAATTGCGGACCGATTAACATAGGTACAACATCACCCCTTGGCTATACTCGGCGGCGTCGCTCGAGGAGTCCTCATGGCTGTCGATATCGCCCAGCTGCTTGCGTTTGCGGTCAAGAACAAGGCATCGGACCTGCACCTTTCCGCAGGTATGCCGCCGATGATTCGTGTCGATGGCGACATGAAGCGCGTCGATATGCCGTTGCTGTCCCACAAGGACGTGCACAGCATGGTGTACGACATCATGAACGACAAGCAGCGCAAGTCGTTCGAGGAGTTCTTCGAAACGGATTTCTCGTTCGAGATTCCAAAGCTCGCACGCTTTCGCGTCAATGCTTTCAACCAGAATCGCGGCGCAGGCGCCGTTTTCCGCAACATACCTTCGGTCGTGCTGACGCTCGACGATCTCTCCACGCCGAAGATCTTCCGCGATCTGTGCATGTTGCCCCGCGGCCTCGTTCTCGTGACGGGCCCCACGGGCTCGGGCAAGTCGACCACGCTCGCAGCCATGATCAACCACTGCAACGACAATCGTCCCGATCACATCCTCACGATCGAGGATCCGATCGAATTCGTCCACGACAGCAAGCGCTGCCTGATCAACCAGCGCGAGGTGCATCGCGACACTCTCGGTTTCAGCGAGGCGCTGCGTTCGGCGCTGCGCGAAGACCCTGACATCATCCTGGTCGGTGAGATGCGCGACCTCGAGACAATCCGGCTGGCACTGACGGCGGCCGAAACCGGGCACCTCGTGTTCGGTACGCTGCACACGAGCTCCGCGGCCAAGACCATTGACCGCGTCGTCGACGTGTTCCCGGCGGCCGAGAAGGAAATGGTGCGCTCGATGCTGTCCGAGAGCCTGAGGGCGGTGATCTCCCAGACCCTGCTGAAGCGCAACGGCGGCGGCCGCATCGCCGCGCACGAGATCATGATCGGCACGCCGGCCATCCGGAATCTGATCCGTGAGGGCAAGATTGCCCAAATGTACTCTTCTATCCAGACCGGCCAGCAGGCTGGCATGCAGACGCTCGACCAGTGCCTGCAGGAGATGCTGTCGAAGGGGTTCATCAGCAAGGAAGAAGCGCGCCACAAGGCGCAGAACAAGGACTCACTGTAGCCGGAGCCAGACGCCATGGATCGTGATCAAGCCATCAAGCTGATGCAGGACCTGCTGCGTCGCGTCGTCGAGAAACAAGGCTCCGACCTGTTCATCACTGCCGGCTTTCCGCCTGCCATCAAGATCGATGGCGAGGTCCGCCCCCAGAGTGAGCGCGCCCTGACGCCCGAGCAGTCCGGCATCCTGACGCGCGCAATCATGAATGATCGCCAGTCCAAGGAATTCGATGCCACCAAGGAGTGCAATTTTGCCATTGCGCCGCCAGGCATCGGCCGCTTCCGGGTCAACGCTTTCGTTCAGCAAAGCCATACCGGTTGCGTGCTGCGACTGATCAACGCCAAGATTCCAACCGTCGAGGAGCTCGACCTGCCGCCGATCCTGAAGGAGATCGTGCTGTCGAAGCGCGGGCTCGTGATCGTGGTCGGCGCCACCGGTTCGGGCAAATCGACAACGCTGGCCGCGATGCTGGGTCACCGCAATGAGAAGACCCGCGGACACATCGTCACGATCGAGGATCCAGTCGAGTACGTCCACCAGCACAAGGGCTGCGTGATCACGCACCGCGAGGTTGGCGTCGATACCGAGAACTGGCATATGGCGCTCAAGAACACGCTGCGCCAGGCGCCGGACGTGATCCTGATCGGCGAGATCCGCGATCGCGAGACCATGGAATACGGCATCCAGTTTGCGGAGACCGGGCATCTGGTGCTGGCGACACTGCATGCCAACAGCGCCAACCAGGCGCTCGATCGCATCATCAACTTTTTCCCCGACGAACGCCGCGAGCAGCTGCTGATGGACCTGTCGCTGAACATTCGTGGCTTGGTCTCCCAGCGCCTGGTGCCGCGCGAGAACGGCGGTGGCCGCATTGCCGCGATCGAGATTCTGCTGAACTCGCCGCTGATCCAGGATCTGATCTTCAAGGGCGAGGTCATAAAGATCAAGGAAGTGATGTCACGCTCGACGCGTCTTGGCATGCGCACCTTCGACCAGGCGCTGTTCGAACTCTACGAGACCGGCTTCATCTCCTACGAAGACGCGCTGCGCAATGCGGACTCGAAGAACGAGCTGCGGCTACGCGTCAAGCTCGAGAGCCGACGCGAGGACAAGAATGTCGAGGAGGCCGGTAGCCTGGCGCTGCTCGATGAAGAGAAGGGCCGGCTCATTTGAGCCGCCGCAAGACAACTGAACCTGCCGACATGCCTGCATTCATAGATCGCGCCGCCGCCGCACTCGAAGCCCCGGCCCTGGAGGTCGCGGCGCGCGAGCCCAACCAGCCACTGAATACCAAGCCGCTGTTCAAGCTGATGGTCGAGAAGCGTGCTTCCGACCTGTTCTTTACGGCCAATTCGCCGATCAAGATCAAGATTGAAGGCCAGATCTTCCCGATCAACAAGCAGATCCTCTCCCCGGAGACGGTGCGTCAGGCGGCTTACGGCCTGATGACGCCCGAGCAGGTCGAGACTTTTCATCGCGAGTTCGAGATCGATTTCGCGGTATCCGAAGCTGGGCTCGGCCGGTTCCGGGTGACGGTGTTCTACCAGCGCGGCTACCCGGCGATGGTGCTGCGCTACATCACGGCCAATATGCCGAAGCTCGCCGATCTGCAGCTGCCCGACGCGATCCGCGAGCTCTCGGTACTCAAGCGTGGGCTCGTGCTGATCGTCGGCGCAACGGGTTCGGGCAAGTCGACAACACTTGCGGCAATGATCGACCACCGCAACGAGCAGTTCTCCGACCACATCATCACGATCGAGGATCCGATCGAGTTCCTGCATACCAACAAGCGCTCGATCGTCAATCAGCGCGAGATCGGCATCGATACGCGCAGCTATGAGCGCGCGCTGCGCTCGGCAATGCGCGCCGCGCCCGACGTGATCCTGATTGGCGAGATCCGTGACCGCGAGACGATGCAGTCGGCGATCAACCTGTCGGGAACGGGCCACCTCGTGCTCGCGACGCTGCATGCGAACAACACCGCCGAGACGCTCGATCGGATCATCAACATGTTTCCGATGGAACAGCACAACCAGATTTTCCTGGACCTGTCACAGTACCTGCGCGCGATTCTCGCGCAGCGCCTCGTGATGGGTGTGGACAGCAAGCGGGTGGCGGCGGTCGAGGTCATGATCAATACGCCGCACATCGCGGAACTCGTGCGTAAGGGCGATATTCTCGGCATCAAGGAAGCAATCCGCGCGAGCAGCGAACGCGGCATCGCCAGCTTCGACACGGCACTCTACAAGCTGGTCACCGACGGTCGGGTCGGCATGGAAGAAGCGCTCGCATATGCCGACTCGCGCGCCAATCTCGAAGCCAAGATCAACTTCGGATGAGCGCCAACGCCGATACGGGCAACCTCGCGTTGTTCTGCGATTTCGAGAATGTCGCGCTCGGTGTCCGCGAGGCCAAGTACGACCGCTTCGACATCAGCAAGGTCCTCGAGCGGCTGCTATTGAAGGGCAGCATTGTCGTCAAGAAGGCCTACTGCGACTGGGACCGCTACAAGGAGTTCAAGGCGGCCATGCACCAGGCTGCCTTCGAACTGATCGAAATCCCGCACTTGCGGCAGTCAGGCAAGAATTCCGCCGACATCCGCATGGTCGTCGATGCACTCGACCTGTGCTACACCAAAGAGCACGTCGATACCTTCGTGATCATCAGCGGCGATTCGGATTTCTCGCCGTTGGTCAGCAAGCTGCGCGAGAACAACAAGACCGTGATCGGCGTCGGTGTCCGCAATTCGACCTCCGAGCTGCTGATCGCCAACTGCGACGAATTCATCTATTACGACGATCTGGTGAACCCAACCCGCGCACGGAACAGCTCGCCGCGTGCCAAGACAGTCAGCCGCGCGAAGACCCAACCGGCGGCGCCAGATCGCGTGCAGGAGGCTTTCGACCTGGTCGTCGAGACCGTCGATGCGCTGATCGCCGAACGCGGCGCAGATGGCAGGATCTGGAGCTCGATGGTCAAGCAGGCCCTGAAGCGACGCAGCCCGGGGTTCAGCGAGGGCGCCTACGGCTTTCGCTCGTTCAACAAGCTGCTCGAAGAGGCCGCTTCGCGCGGTCAACTGGAGCTCGAACAGGACGAGAAGTCGGGTAACTACGTCGTGAAGACCGCGTAGGCGTCGAACACCGGTCCGTCGACACAAACGCGCTTCATCGCCGGGCCCTCGGACGTCTGCACTGCGACGGCGCAGCCCGCGCAGCCGCCGACCGCGCAGGCCATGAATTCCTCGAGCGACACCTGGCAGGGCAGCCCATGCTGGCGTGCGACCCGCGCAGTGGCCTCGAGCATTGGCGTCGGCCCGCAGGCGAACACCTCCACCTCGGCGAGTTGCGTTGGGCTCAGGGTCTGCAGCCAGGCGTCCGCGAGTTCAGTGACGAACCCGTCAAAGCAGCCCGGGAAACCGCTGCGGCTTGCGAGGCGGCTGGCAATACCCCAGCCGTCGAGCAGTGGCATGCAGGCAATGCTGCCCACGGGCATGCCTTCTACGAGGATCGTCGAGGGTTTGCTCCGGAACGGAAACGGAATCTCCGAACCCATCAGCACCAGGGGCTGCCAGGATTCGCCTCGCTGCTTGGCCCCGGCGAGAGTTTCAGCGAGGAAGATCATCGGCGGAATGCCCACGCCGCCACCGATCAGCAAGGGTCGCCGGCGGGCGGCATCGACACGGAAGCCCTGACCGATCGGCCCCAGCACCGACAACCGGTCGCCAGTGCGCCGGCGCGCGAGTGCAGCCAGTCCGGGGCCGACGATCTTGTACAGCACATCGAGCCAGCCCTCTGCGGCATTGACGCGCATGATCGACAGCGGGCGGCGCATCGGGATGTCGTCATCGCAGGTCAGATGGACGAACGAGCCGGGCGTTGCGCGCTCCGCGCAGCGTGCCGCGTGGATCCGCATGATGAATTGTTCGCCGGGGAACGACTGCTGATCGAGCACTTCGCCGTCTTCAAGGCAGATTGTGCCGCGGTGCGGCGGATGCACGACTGCGCTCATGTGGTACTCGCCGCCAGTGCGCGGCCTTCGATGACAGCTTCGAGCACGGCCATACGCACGGCGACGCCATTGCTGACCTGGTCGCGGATCGCCGATTGCGGGCCGTCGGCGACATCGGAGGCGATCTCCACTTCGCGGTTCATCGGTTGCGGATGCATCACGATCGCGTCCGGTTTCGCGCGCCGCAGGCGTTCCGCCGTCAGTCCCCACTCGGCAAAATACTGTGCGCTGTCTGGAATGGCCGTCTCGGCGATCCGCTCCTTCTGGATCCGCAGCATCATCACGACGTCGCAACCGGCAATACCCGTGTCGATCGACAGGCTGCGGTGGCAATCGGCGAATTCGTCGGCGTCCGGCTGCAGCGCCGCCGGCGCAACGATCCGGATATCGACGGCGCCCAGCGTCGAGAACACGCGCCACGCCGAGCGGGCCACGCGCGAATGGCGGATATCGCCGACGATCGCGATCGACAGCCCGGCGATGCGTTGCTTGTGCTGCAGTACGGTCAGGGCGTCGAGCAGCCCCTGCGTCGGGTGCGCATCGCTGCCGGCGCCACCTGACAGCACGCTGACGTGCGGCAGCACGTTGCGGGCAACGAAGTCGGGAACCTCCGCCTGCGGATCGCGCAGCACAAAGACGTCGACGTGCAGCGATTCGAGCGTACGGACCGTATCGAGCATGCTCTCGCCCTTGAGGCGCGAAGACAGCTGCAGTTGCACGCTCGCGACCTCTGCACCGAGGCGCTGGGCCGCCAGCTCGAACGACACGCGGGTCCGCGTCGAGGGTTCAGTGAACAGCGTCGCGACCGTGACGCCATCCAGCGAGCGGCGCTGCGGTGGTTTTTCGCCCAGCGGCCGCACGAACTGCTGCGAACGTTCCAGCAGCTGCTCAAGGAGCGATCGCGACAGGCCATCGAGCGTCACAAGATGCCGCAGGCTGCCGTCGGTGCGCAGCTGTTCCACTCGAGCGTGTGTTGGCCGAGTAGGTGTTGGCGGAGGATGGTTTACGCTCACGGGACCACTTCTGCAGTGCGTTCGCCGGCAAACCAGCGCTCGAGGATGACGGCAGCGGCACCGCCGTCGATATCCTGCTTGCGCAGCCTGCGGCGCCGCTGGCCGCTGCGGCGTAGTTCCTTGAGACGGGCGCTGGCTTCCTGCGACGAGTGGCGTTCGTCAACTAATTCGACCGGCAATCCGAAGCGGCTGTGCAACTGTGCAGCGAATGCGCGCGTGCGCGTGGCCTGCGCGCCATCGGTTCCGTCGGCGTGGTACGGGCAGCCGACGATCAGGCGTGCGGGTCGCAAGGCCTTGATCTGCAGTGCGATCGCGTCGAACACGGGGGCTTCGTCGCCAGTCGGTACCTGCAACGCCGAGTCGGGCCGCGCAGAGCGCGTCAACGTGTCGCCAACGGCGAGGCCGATGCGTCGCTGGCCGTAGTCAAAAGCGAGGATCAACTCGGGCGCAGTGCTTGGCGTGCGGGCCGCAGGCTCAGGCATGCCCGGCGACGTGGCTCATCCGGCCGACGTCGATTCCCAGTTTGCGCCAGACTGCCGGCCAGCGCTCCTCATAGGGCAACTCAAAGACAATGTGCTCATCGAAGGGCAGCGAAAGCCAGGCGTTCTCCAGCATTTCGCGCTCGATCTGGCCGGCCTCCCAGCCTGCATATCCAAGTGCGACGAAGGCATCGGCCGGGCCTTCACCGCAGGCCATCGCGGCCAGCACGTCGCGCGAAGTGGTGACCTGGATCTGCTCGGAGACGGCGTGCGAGGAATCCCATTCGCCGGCCGGTCGGTGTACGACAAAACCGCGGTCCTTGTGCACGGGGCCGCCGCGTAGCACGCTGCGGGCCGCAATCGCGGCGTCGTTCGCTTCGAGCTTCATCTGCGCCAGCACTTCCGCCAGCGTCATGGGCAGCGGTTTGTTGACGACGATGCCGAGCGCGCCTTTCTCCAGACTGTGTTCGCAGATCAGCGTGACCGTCTGCGCAAAGTTGGGGTCGGGCAATGCGGGCATTGCGATCAGCAGGTGGTTGGTCAGGGAGGAGTCACCCATGGACATCAGTATGAGCGACCAGTCCGTGCCCCGCAATCGAGCCGCTGGGAGCGCAGCGTGCAGATGATCTGGACGCTGTTGGGCGCCGCCAACTTGCTGCTGCTGCTGCTGGCCACCGCGCAGCTCGCACGCGGCCGACGGCTATTGCCCTGGCTGCGGGACATGCCGTTGCCGCCCGCCGACGCGGCGCTGCCCTTGCTGACGGTGATTGCGCCAGCGCGCAATGAAGCAAGGCACATCGAGGCTGCCGTGCGCGCCCTCTGTGCCCAGGAGTACCCGGACCTCGAGGTGATTGTCGTCGACGACCGCTCCACCGACGCCACGCCGCGGCTGCTCGCCGAGCTGCAGCGGGAACTGCCGCGGCTGCAGGTTCTGACGCTGCAGACCCTGCCGCCGGGATGGCTCGGCAAGAACAATGCGAACGCGCGCGCGGCCGAGCGCGCCCGCGGCGAACTGTTGCTGTTCACCGATGCGGATGTGATTCTGGCGCCGGGAGCGCTGCGCCGCGCAGTCGGAATGCTGCAACGTGAGCGGCTCGACATGCTGGCGGTCGGCCCCGAGGCGCCGATGCCGGGGCTGCTGCTGCCACAGTTCGCGCTGTACTTCGCGCTGCTGTTCTCGTTGTTCACGCGTCCCTGGGCCGCGCGCGATCCGCGCAGTCGGGCGCATGTCGGCATCGGAGCCTTCAATCTCGTGCGTGCGAGCGTGTATCGCGCCGCAGGCGGTCATGAGCGGATCAGGCTGCGGCCGGACGATGACCTGAAGCTCGGCAAGATCATCAAGCTGGCAGGTGGCGCGCAGGCGTTCGCCGTCGGGCGCGGTGCGGTGCGGGTCGAGTGGTACGGATCCTGGCGCGAACTGCGCGACGGTTTGATGAAGAATCTGTTCGCCGGCGCCGAGTATCGCGTCTGGCTGGTGTTGCTCGGTGTGCTGTCCCATCTGCTGTTGCTGGTGCTGCCGCCATTTGCCTTGGCCTGGACGACAGGACTTGGCTGGTGGTGCTACGCCGCCTGTTGTGCGCTGTTCGTGCTGCAGGGCATCGCGGCCGCTCCGTCACTCGGTACGGCGCGCTGGGCGGGACTGTTGCTGCCAGGGCTGGCGCTGTTTGGGGCGTATCTGATGATCCGCGCTACGGCGGTGACGCTGTGGCGCGGCGGCATCGAATGGCGCGGCAGCCGCTACGCGCTCGCGGATTTACGCGCCAACCGCGTCTGACGCGGATCAGTTTGGCCCGGAATCCGGCCCGGACCGCGGCCAGGTACGCGGCCAGCGCAGTGCGGCAATGACGAAACCCGTAAAGCCGCCAGCCAGCGAACCGGCAAAGCCGCCGATCGCCGCACCGAGATAGCCGCCACAGAGCATGCCCAGGCACAGCAGTGCAATGCCGAGCGCCCAGCGCTTCAGGCGGTCCGCGATCCCGTGCTCATGGCGCACTGCGCAACTGCAGCGGCTGGCCGCTTTCGAACTGCCACTCGTAGGCGAACTGCAGCGACGGGAACCGCGCCTTCAGTTCGCGCGGAAATGGGTCGAAAGGGCTCGCCAGCTTGAGGATCTCAAGCGCCGCCTGATCGAGCGCGGCATCGCCGCTACTGCGGCGAACCCGCGCCTGCCGCAACTGGCCGTCGGCGCTGATCTCGACTTCCAGCACCGGATTCGCGGCGCGCCCCAGTTCGCGCGCGACCAGCGGATAGTTCAGGGTGCCCAGTCGTTCGATCTTGCGACGCCAGCTGTCGACATAGGGCGCCAGCAGCGAGCCGTCGGTATCCGCCAGCACCAGCGGATCATCGGGTCGCCGCGGACCGGTCAGCTGCACACCGGCCACCAGATCGGTCCCCTGCGGAACGACCGGCCGCGACAGGTCGCCCTGCGCGCGCTGCGCGGCGTTATCCGGCGGCGCGGGTTGCGCGAGATAACGTACGGTGGGGCGAATGGCTGCCGCCGCAATCACCGCATCGCGGCTTGCCACGTCTGTCGGGCTCGTGCGCGAGGGATCCAGGGCGCTGTCGCCATCCTGGTCCGCCAGCCTGCCGCTGATCGCAATCGGTGTGCGGGCGGCCACCCGTTCCGTGGTCGTGCCGGCGCCACGCTGGGCGACGCGGGCCGCATACGCAGCCGGCGTTTCGCGCTGATCCGGCAATGCCGCATCGGAGACCAGCGCCACTTCAAGCCCCGGCGAGCGTGTCGGCTGCAGCGCAATTGAAAACGTCAGGCCGAGGATCAGGATGCCGTGGAACAGTGCGGCCAGGAACAGCGTTGTTGTCAGGCGATCGCGTTCCGACGCGAACGCGGCGCGCTCGATTTTGATGCTCTCGGCCATCTCAGCGGTCGCGCGCTCCCAGCCTGCGCGCAATCGCGTCGAGCAGCAGCGCGCCGGCATCGACGCCGAACTGGTCGGCGATTTCCCGGATGCCGGTCGGGCTCGTGACATTGATCTCGGTGACGTAGCCGCCGATCACATCGAGGCCCACGAACAGCATGCCGCGCTGTGCCAACGCCGGACCGATCTGCGCTGCGAGCCAGCGATCCCGCTCGTTCAGCGGGCGCGCAACACCCTTGGCACCGGCGGCCAGATTGCCGCGGTTGTCGTCCGAGGATGGAATCCGAGCCAGCGCGTACGGCACGGGCTCACCATCGACCAGCAGCACCCGCGAGTCGCCGGTGGTCATGATCTCGGGAAGGTAGCGCTGCACGATTGCGTAGCGTCGGCCGTAGTCGCTGAGCGTTTCGAAGATGACTTGCCGGTTCTTGTCGCCCTGTTCGACGACGAAGATCGACTTGCCGCCCATGCCGTCCAGCGGCTTGCAGACCGCCTTGCCGTGCTCGGCAACGAACGCATTCATGTCGGCCATGTTGCGGGTAATCAGTGTCGGCGCACAGCATTCCGGAAACCACGCGGTGTAGACCTTCTCGTTCATGTCGCGCAGCCCTTGCGGTGCGTTGACGACCATCGCGCCCTGATCCTGCGCGCGTTCGAGCACATAGGTGCTGTAGATGTATTCGGTATCGAAGGGTGGATCCTTGCGCATCAGGATCACATCGAGCTCGCCAAGCGGTTCGACGCTGGTTGGACCCAGTTCGAACCATTGCCCGGGGTCTGCGGCGACACGGAGCGTCCGGCCGCGGCCCCACGCAATGCCATCGCGCAGCCAGATGTGCTGCTGTTCGAGATAGACGAGCGACCAGCCACGAGCCTGTGCGGCGAGCAGCATGGCGAGGGTCGAATCCTTGGCGTACTTGATGTCCGCGATGGGATCCATCACGACGGCAAGGCGAGTGGCGCTGGTCATCAGGCGATCCTGGAGCGGTGATTCTTCAAAAACGTGAACTGCGTGGCATGGCGAGGGGTACCTGTATATGTTAAAACCCGCCCCGGTATTCGCGGATTTTGTGTGGCATAGACGGAGTCCGCGTTCGCTTGCCTGCCGCGGACGCAGAGCTTAACTGGCGCGGGCCGTAAAGGAAGGAGTGGAACGTGGAGACTGCGGTCAATCCGAAGCTCCAGGGCCTCAAGGTCTTGGTGATCGACGACAGCAAGACGATACGTCGGACCGCCGAAACGCTGTTGACGAAGGAAGGTTGTGAGGTTTTCACGGCGGTCGACGGTTTCGATGCGCTAGCCAAGATCGCCGATCATCAGCCGGACGTCGTGTTTGTCGACATCATGATGCCCCGGCTCGATGGCTATCAGACCTGTTCACTGATCAAGAACAACAAAGTCTATCGTTCGATCCCGGTCATCATGCTGTCGTCGAAAGACGGGCTGTTCGATCGCGCACGCGGCCGCATTGTCGGCTCCGAGCACTATCTGACCAAGCCATTTACCAAGGATGAGCTGCTCTCCGCGATCGAGTCTCATGTGGGAGGGTGAGCGATGGCCCTGATCCTGATCGTCGATGACTCTCCGACCGAAGTGCACGTCATGCAGACGGCGCTCGAGAAACATGGCTTCAAGACTCTGGTGGCCCAGGACGGCGCAGAGGGCGTGCGCCTCGCTCGTGAGATGCACCCGGACCTGATTTTCATGGACATCGTCATGCCCGGCATGAACGGTTACCAGGCGACACGCGCGCTGATGAATGATCCGGCCACGCGGGCGATCCCGATCGTCATGGTCACTTCCAAGGGTCAGGAAACCGACAAGATCTGGGGTCTCAGGCAGGGCGCGATCGATTACATGATCAAGCCGGTGTCTTCAGCGGATCTGGTCGCCAAGGCCCAGTCGACGCTGGCGGCCTGAACCGTGGACACTCCTTCGCTTCGATCGCTGCGGGATCGACCTTTCGAATTGCTCGCTGAAATCGAGCGTCGCGCGCGCGCCGTGTCTGCAGCCGTTGCGGAGGAAAGCCCGGAGTCGCGTGAGTGGGTCGGTGTGGCGCTGCGGATGGGCGGCGAGACGTTTCTCGTTGCTCGTGAGGAAACCCGCGAAATCCTGCCGCTGCCGGCCGTTTTGACGCGGGTACCCGGTGCCAAGCCCTGGTTGAAGGGGCTCGCCAATGTCCGCGGCGCGCTGTTGCCAGTACTTGACCTGCGCCAGCTGCTAGGCAGCGGTGCCACCCAGACGACGCGCAGCACCCGAGTGGTCATCGTCAACCATCGGGAGATCCCGGCTGGCCTGCTCGTCGACGAGGTGCTCGGCTTTCGCCGCTTCCCGGAGGCCGAATTCAGCGGCACCGCACCGGCAACCATCATGCGCTGCGAGCATTTCCTGGCCGGCGCGTTCCGCCGTGGCAACGAGCAGTGGCCCGTGCTGTCGTTGCGGACGCTGGTCGAGAGTCCCGGCTTCCAGGATGCGGCGGCCTGATGCCAGCCACGCGCAATCTGACTCTGCTGGTGGGTGCTGCGGTGGCGCTCATGGTGCTTGCGGCCTTCGGCTTCGTGCTCGGCGCAATGAGTGGTGGCGGCGAGCGTGCAGATGCAGTGCGCACCTTGCAGCAGATCGCGCTGCGTGCGCCCGCCGCAGCGGGCGGTGATTCCCGCTCGCTCGATGCGCTGGCTGAGGCGATCGCGCGGCTTCGTGAACTCGCCAGCGCCGATGCGAGCTGGGGACAGGATCCGCGGATCGTACAGCTGGTGCAGTCAGCCGCCATCGTCGAACAGGCGCGTGCTTCGTTGACCGACGCGGCGGCGAGCGCCGCCGACGTCAGGGCTGCGGTGCCGCAGCTGGTCAGCCAACTCGGGCAAGCGATTGGCGCAGACAGCACACCGTCAGGCGAAGCGCTGGCGCGCGTGTTGGAACGCTTCGACGCGCGCGCGCAGCGGCTGCAGAACGACCTGATCACGCTCGCCAGCGGTGGCGAAGCGGCGACGCAGTCCGCGCAGCGCCTGGCCGAGGACGTGATCTACCTCGAGCAGGTGATCAACGGATTGTCGGGAACCGATGCGAGCCTCGGACTGCAGCGCCTGCCTGCCGCAGCGACCGACGCCCTGAGCGCAGCCCGCCAGACCCAGTCAGCCTTGGCACAGACCGTGCGGCGGGCCGTAGCGGCGGCTCCGGCCCTGCCGCGCGCGCGCGCGGCAGCGGCAGATCTCGCGGCCGGCGCCGGCGTGCTGGTCGATGTCGTGCCGGTGCCGAGCGAAGCTTTGGGCCTCGCGCGCTGGTGGCCGGTGCTGCCGGCACTGCTGGCGCTGGTGCCATTGCTGTTGCTGCTGCGCCTGGCCGCCAATTTGCGCGCCGAGGCGGAACGGCAGCGGAAGCTCGCCGCGCAGCAGGGTGATGACGCAGACCGCAACCAGGAAGCGATCCTGCGGCTGCTCGACGAGATCTCAAGCCTTGCCGATGGCGATCTGACCGCACAGGCCACCGTCACCGAGGACATCACCGGCGCGATCGCCGATTCGATCAACTATGCGGTGGAAGCTTTGCGCGGCCTGGTCACGACGATCAACCAGTCCGCAATCCAGCTCGACGGCACGGCCAAGCAGACGGCGTCGCTGGCGCAGCACCTCGCCAAATCCAGTAACGCGCAGTCGAAACAAATTGGTGCGGCGACGGAATCGATTGCTGAAATGGCCGCGTTCACCGAAGAGATTTCAGGCAATGCTGAGCGATCCGCAGACGTCGCTCGCCACTCGGTCGATGTTGCCCACAAGGGTGGCGATGCGGTGCGGCGCACAATCGACGGCATGAACACGATCCGCGAAACGATCCAGGAAACGAGTAAGCGAATCAAGCGCCTTGGCGAGTCGTCGCAGGAGATCGGCAACATCGTTGAACTGATCAACGATATCGCCGAGCAAACCAACATCCTGGCGCTGAATGCGTCCATCCAGGCGTCGATGGCGGGTGAGGCGGGGCGGGGTTTTGCCGTGGTCGCCGACGAAGTGCAGCGGCTCGCGGAGCGCGCCGGCAACGCCACCAAGCAGATCGATGTGCTGGTGCGGACCATCCAGGCCGACACCAACGAGGCTGTCGTGTCGATGGAGCGCAGCACGACCGATGTCGTCGGGGGTGCGCTGCTGGCCGAGAATGCCGGCGCCGCGCTCGAGGAAATCGAGCAGGTCTCGAACCAGATCGCGAGCCTGATCTCCAACATTTCTTCGGGTTCGCGGCAGCAGGCCGCCGCCGCCGCCAATATCGCCCGCAACATGCAGGTGCTCAAGGAGATCAGCCTCCAGACCGCAGATTCGACCAGTGCGACGTCCCAGTCGGTGGGCAAGCTGGCTGAACTCTCCGCAGGTTTGCGCACGGCGGCGGCGGGCTTTCGCGTGCCCCAGTCCGCGTCGCCAAGGCGGCTCGCGGAAGCCGCGCCGAAGCCCGCGGAGAAGCTGCCGAAAGCCGCCGGGTTCAGGGCATGAATCAGGTCACGCCGCTGACGCTGGAGCTTGTCGGCCGAGAACTGAATGCGTCTCTGTCCGAAGCGCGCGCCTCGTTGGAGACTTTCGCCGAGCAGCCCGAGAATGCGCTGGCGCTCGAGCGAACCGCGACCGAACTGCACCGTGCCCAGGGCGTGTTGCGGATGCTCGAGATCTACGGCGGAGCGCTGCTCGCCGAGGAAGCGGAACACGTGTCTCGCTACCTGATCGAGACGGGCACCGATCGCCGCAACCATCCGGAATGTCTCGACGCATTGTTGCGCGCGCTGGTGCAACTGCCTGCCTACCTCGATCGGGTGCTGGCTGGCGGCCGCGATCTCGCGCTCGTGCTGTTGCCACTGCTGAATGATCTGCGCGCCGTTCGCGGCAGTCCCTTGCTGTCCGAGGGGACGCTGCTGCTGCTGAACCTGAAGTCCGACCGGCAGCCGGCACCGGCGGCGCGGACATCGAGTGATGCGCCGGTGCTTTCGCTGCCGCAGATGGCGCGCCGGCTGCGGACTCAGTTTCAACTTGGGCTGGTTGGCTGGATCCGCAATGAAGGGCACGAGCAGAATCTCGCTGCACTGGCCCAGGTCTCCAGCCAGATTGAACGGGCCGCGACGCACCAACCGGTGTTCCAGCTCTGGTGGGTCACGGGCGCGTTGATCGAAGCGCTGCAAGAGAACGGCATTGAGGGCAGCGTGTCGGTCAAGCGGCTGCTCGGGCTCGCCGACCGCGAACTGAAGCGGTTGTACGAGCAGGGTGAGGCCCGTTACAGCCAGACTCCGCCCGTCGAACTGCTGAACAACCTGCTCTATTACATCGCCCGCTCGCAGAGCCACGGGCCGAGAGTTTCGGCCGTACGCGGCTCTTTCCGTCTCGAGGAGCTTCTACCCGTCGATCGCGCCGTCGAGGAAGAGCGCGACACCTTGTCGGCGCCGAGCATCAAGTTGATGCAGACGGTCGCCGCGGCGATTCGCGAGGACCTGGGCAAGGTCAAGGACACACTCGATATTTTTATGCGGCGCGGCAGCGGCCAACCGGGCGAGCTCGCGCCGCAGGTCGAACTTTTGCGCAAGATCGGCGATACGCTCGGTGTGCTGGGTCTCGGTGACCTGCGAGCCAGCGTGCAGACGGAAACGGAGCGGCTCAACGAGATCGCCGAGCAACGGGTTTCCCCGACCGAATCGCTGCTGATCGACATTGCCACGACGCTGATCAGCGTCGAGGATCGTCTCGATGGCAGCCTGCTGCGTCTGATCGTGCCGCGGCGGCGCGACGCGGGCCAGGCTGCGGACGTCGCGGCGACCGAGGACACGCCGGAAAGCGGTCTCCGCGCCGAGGAGTTCGTGCAGGTGCAGGCGGCGGTGCTGCGCGAATGCATCGTGAACCTTGCGCGGATCAAGGAGTCCATCGCACAGAATGTGGGCGGCACACTGGATGCCGGCGGGCTCGATGCCTGGCCCGATCTGATGCGAGGCATCAAGGCCGGGTTACTGCTGCTCGGCCGCACCCGTGCGGTCGGCATCATCGATCGGATCACCGTGGAGCTGAAGCGGATCATGCAGCCCGGTGGCGTTTCGTTGCCCGCGGGGTATATGGATCGCCTCGCGGACTCGATCGTCAGTCTCGAGTACTACATGGAGACGCTGCAGGCAGGGCGCACGGAACCCGCCTACATGCTCGACAACGCGCAGATCAGTCTCGAGGCGCTGGTAGCGGCTCCCGAGAACGTCGCGCCCACGGTGCCGCCCATCCCGGCGCTGCAGTTCGCGCGCACGGTCCGCCTGACTCCGGTAGCGCAGCCGTCAGTGGGCGTGGACGTGCTGTCGACCCTGGTGTTGACCGAGGAGACCACCCCGAACATCACGACGTCGCTGTCACGCGGCACGCCTCCGACCCTGTCTCCGGCGCCGGCCGATGCGACGGCAGCGATGGCCTCCACGGGAATGTTTCCGAATCTGGGCGCGGGTCGCCGCCGCCCCGACGTCGATCCGGAGCTTCTCGAGATCTTCATCGAAGAGGCGCGCGAGGAGGCCGCTCGCATCAAGCAGTACTTCCCCGAATGGAACCGAAATCCGGCTGATGCCGCGTCGCTGTCGATCATTCGGCGTTCGTTCCACACGCTGAAAGGCAGCGGTCGCATGGTCGGGGCCGGCGCACTGGCGGAGTTCGCTTGGTCAGTCGAGAACCTGGTCAATCGATTGCTGGACGGCACCCTTGCTCGCACGCCGGCGATTGCGACCGTGCTGCGTGAATCGGTTGAGCTGGCGCCGGCGCTGATCGAGCAACTGGCAGGCGGCCCGGCGCCACCCGCCGACGCCGAAGCGCTGGCGGCCCGCGCTCATGCGCTCGCGGTCGGCAAGCAGGGCGGCGACGATTCGTCACCGGTTGAACCTGCGCGGAACGAGCCAGCTGTCGCGGCGCTGCCGGCGAGCGAAACCTACGAGATTTCATTGCAGCAGGGACTGGAACCGGAACCGGAGATCGAAAAGTCTGCCGAACAGCGGGAAACCGAGTGGGAAGATCGCGCCTTGCGCGAGATCTATTTGCGCGAAACTGATGCCCATGTCGTCACGGTGCAGCAGTTCATTGTTGAAGCGCGCAGTAACTCCGGTCCGCATCTGCTGCCGGAACCGGTCTATCGCGCCTGCCATACGCTGAGCGGCAGCTCCAAGATGGCCGAGGCACGCCACGGCACGCGTTTGGCAGAACCGCTTGATCGGTGGCTGCGCAAGGCCTTCGGCAGTGGAGTCGGGCTCGATCATGCCGATCTCGAGCTGTTGGACCAGTGCATGCGTGCGATGCAGCAGGTCGCACGCAACCTAGACGAGTCGACGATGTTCTTCGCGCCTCACGATGTCCTGCGGGAGCGTCTGGCGGCTGCGGACGTGGCACTGGATGCGCGGATTGCCGATCAGGGCGAAATCGAGAACATTGAGCTGGCGACGATCTATCTGCCCGCGCCGACTGTTGACGCTGCGTACTTTGACCCTGAAATTGCCGCGATCTTCGTCGAAGAAGCCAGCGAACTGATCGAAGCGACCCAGGCGGCGCTGCAGGACTGGTCGACGGCGCGCGATGAAGAGCACCGCACGGCCTCGCTGAAGCGGCCGTTGCACACCCTCAAGGGTGGCGCACGAATGGCCGGTCTCACCGCCATGGGTGACCTCGCTCATGAGCTCGAGACCGCGATCGAACAGATCGAATCGGGCGGTGTCACGGGCTCCGACCAAGTCTTGAGGCTGCTGCAGTCCTCGGTCGATGAGCTGGCCCGAATGCGCGATACCGTCGCTGCCGGACAGCCGCCAGACGCTGCTACGACACTGGTGCAGCGGCTGCGAGCCATTGATTCACCCGAGCCCTTCCCTTCCGAGGCTGCCGATGCCGCCAGGGGGCTCGATGACTCGATGATCGTAGAGTCTGCGTCGAGTGGTGAGTTCGAGGCGATCGAGTTGTCGACCATCGTCGAAGACGAGTCCGTGTTCATCCCGGAGCCCACGGTCCTCGTCGAGATTCCCTCGCAGCTCGCGGTCCCACCCGGACGTGAACCGATGCCGCATGCCGATCGTGCCGAGATGGCACGGGTCGATGCGGACCTGCTCGACCAGATGCTGAACCAGGCCGGTGAGGTCAGTATCGGCCGTGCGCGCCTGGAGCAGCAGGTCGGTTCGATCGATCACAATCTCGGCGAGCTGTCGCGTACCGTGACGCGACTCAAGGAGCAGCTGCGCAACCTCGAGATCGAAACCGAGAAGCAGATCCTGAATCGCTATGAGGGTGAGGCGCCGCATCGCGGCGACTTCGATCCGCTCGAGCTGGATCGCTACTCGTCGATCCAGCAGTTCTCGCGTGCGCTGGCCGAGACGGCCAGCGACGTTGCGAGCATCCAGCAGCTGCTCGAGTCACTGACGCAGGACACCCAGAACCTGCTGCAGCAGCAGGCGCGCGTGGTCAACGAACTGCAGAACGGCTTGATGCGCACCCGCATGGTGCCGTTCCAGCGCCATGCGCAGCGCCTGCTGCGCATCGTTCGTCAAGCGGCGGCCGAGTCGGGCAAGCAGGCTGAGCTTGTGATCGAGGGCGCTTCCGGCGAGCTCGATCGGCAGGTGCTGGAACGAATGCTGCCGCCCTTCGAGCATCTGCTTCGAAACGCTGTCGTGCATGGAATCGAAACGCCAGAGGTGCGGCTCGCCCGCGGCAAGGATGAAACGGGCCGCATCCAGATGCAGCTGCGCCGCGACGGCTCGGAAGTCGTGCTCGAGATTGCCGATGATGGTGCCGGCATGAACCTGGCGGCGATCCGGGCCAAGGGCGCTGCGATCGGGCTGATCTCGCCGGATCAAACGCTGTCGGACAGCGACGTAATGCAGTTGGTGCTGGAGCCTGGATTTTCGACCGCGACTCGGGTCACGCAGCAGGCGGGTCGCGGCGTGGGCATGGATGTCGTGGCGACCGAGGTCAAGAAACTCGGGGGCGCCCTGCACATGGACAGCCGCGAAGGCGAAGGCACGCGTTTCACGATCCGGCTGCCGTTTACGCTTGCGATCAGCCACGCCCTGGTCGTGCGCGTCGATGACGAACTTTATGCGCTACCGCTGCCGACCGTCGAAGGCGTGGTGCGCCTGCCGCGTGAGGAAGTCGCGGTGCATCTGGCCGGTGAGCATTCGAGCTACGAATACTCCGGGCAGCGCTACCGCCTGCAACCGCTCGCGAACTTTGTTGGCCTGACACCGTCGCTGCTGTCGACGCAGGATGCAACCGTGCCGGTTGTGATGGTGCGCGCCGGGGATCATTCAACGGGTCTGGTCGCCGACGAGCTGATCGGCAGCCGTGAGATCGTCGTCAAGAACGTCGGACCGCAGATCTCCGGGATTCGGGGCGTCGCCGGTGCGACCATCCTCGGCGACGGGCGAATTGTCATCATTCTCGACATCGGTGCGCTGGTGCGCGCGGACTCCCGTGGCCGCACGGCGCGCGTCGCGCCGCGCGACAAGGTCGATGCGCGTCCCGTGGCACTGGTCGTCGACGATTCCATCACCGTGCGCCGCGTGACCCAGCGGCTGCTCGAGCGCAACGGGATGCGCGTGCTGACGGCCCGCGACGGTGTCGATGCCGTTGAAGTACTCGCCGAGCATACGCCCGATATCATCCTGCTCGACATCGAGATGCCGCGGATGGACGGCTACGAAGTGGCGGCTCACGTGCGCAGCGACGCGCGCCTGCAGCAGATTCCGATCATCATGATCACGTCGCGCGTCGGCGAGAAGCATCGGGCGCGCGCGATCGAAGTGGGTGTTGACGATTATCTGGGCAAACCCTACCAGGAAGCCCAGTTGCTCGAGGCGATCGCGCCCTTGATCGAGCGCCATCGCGAGCAGCGCAAGCGGGCGACGCGCTGATGACCGAACGCTTCCTCGAGGTCTATAGTGTGCTGATCCCGCTCGCGGAGAGCCGGCTGCTTTTGCCGCGTACCTGCGTCGCCGAAGTCGTCGCCTATTCGACTCCGGTCGAGATGGAAGACGTGCCAGCCTGGTATCTCGGCACGGCGCAGTGGAATGGTCGGATGATCCCGCTGGTTTCGTTCGAAGGGATGTGCGCGCAGGCTTTGCCGGTTTCCAGTGGCCGGTCGCGGATCGTGGTCATGCATGCCCTGGGCGGCGCTCTCGAAGGCGGTTACTTCGGCCTGCTCGCGCAGGGCTTCCCGCAGGTGGTGCGGGTGACGGCCGACGTGATCCGTCCCGACAACTCCCGGGCCCTGCCGGAGCGCTGGCCGGCACTTTGCCAGGTACGGATGATCAACGAGACGCCGCTGGTTCCGGATATCGAGCGCATTGAATCGATGATTGCCGAAGAGACGCGGGTTTCAGCCTGACGCGATCGACCCGGCGGCGCTGTCGCAAGATGGCGACTGGCGCGGCCTTCAGGCTGGCATTGACCGTTTCGGATGCCATAATCGGCCGATGAACGGCACCAATGCATCTCAGCGCCGTCAGCTGCGCAGTGTCGCGCTGCTGATCGCAGCCGCTAACTTGTCCGCCTGCTCTTTGCTGCAGGATCCCTTTCATCGCAAGCAAGCGGCGGTCGTCGCGCCGCCGCCGGTGCCGGTCATCCCGGCGCCGCTGGCGACGCATCGCTTCGAGATCCTGCCCGACGACGACGTGATCGGCACCGTGCAGGTCACGGTGGCAAGTGCCGAGGACACGCTGTCGGATATCGCGCGCCGTTTCAATATCGGCTACGAGGAAATCGTTCGCGCCAACCCCAAGGTTGACCCGTGGCTGCCGGGAGAGGGCCGCGAGATCGTGATCCCGACGCAGTATGTGCTGCCGAACGCGCCGCGAGAAGGTGTGGTGATCAACCTCGCAGCGATGCGGCTGTTCTATTTCAGCAAGGTGAAAGCTGGCGAACCACAGGTCGTCTATACGCATCCGCTGGGGATCGGCAAGGTGGGCTGGGCGACGCCGCTCGGGGCAACACGCGTGGTACGCAAGGCGAAGGATCCCACCTGGCGACCGGGACCTGGTGTGCGCGCGGAACACAAGAAGAATGGCGAGATTCTGCCTGCGGTGGTGCCGCCGGGTCCGGACAATCCGCTCGGCACCCGCGCGATGTATCTCGGCTGGCCGCAGTACCTGATCCACGGCACGAACAAACCTTATGGCGTCGGTCTGCGTTCCAGCCACGGCTGCATCCGGATGTATCCCGAAGACGTCGAGATGATCTACGAGAAGATTCCGGTCGGCGAAAAAGTCAGGGTCGTCAATCAGCCCTTCGTGTTTGGCTGGCACGACGGGCAGCTGTACCTGCAGGCCTATGATGTGCTCGAAGACGATACGCGCGACTGGCAGAAGGCACAGAAGCGCCTGCTGTCGAAGTCGCTGGCGGATCGCATCCAGAAGGAACTGAAGTCGCGCGCCGAGGCGATCAACTGGGATTCGGTCTCGAAGGTCGCGCATGATCCGCACGGCATACCGGTGTCGGTATCGCGCGCCGATACATCGGTCGAGCTGATCGTCGCGAGCGCCCTGCGGGTGCAGAACCGCGTTCCGGACGGCGCAAGCTGGGATGGCACGTCCAACCTGCCGGTGGACGAAAAGACATTCCAGGAGATGGTCTCGGACAGCGATCCGAACGCTCCGGCCGGATCGGTGTCACGGGCTCGTACTGGTAGCTGAGTCGCGTGCGGATCGGCGCCGGCGCTCTACTAACCCTGTCGGCACTGGTCTGCGCCAACACGATGGCCGCTGTGCCGGATCAGCATTCGTTCGCGAACGTGCAGTCGCTGCTCGTCCGTCATCTGGATCTCCATCTTGAGGCGGATTTCCAGAATCAGCGCCTGACCGGCGTCGTCGACCTTCGCATCGAGCGCCGCGACCCGGACGCCGATGAACTCGTTCTCGATACGCGCGACCTGATCATCCGCGAGATCTGGCAGCTGGGTGAGGCGCCGCGCTCCCTGCCGTTCAGCCTCGGTGAACCCGAGCGGACGCTCGGACAGCCGCTGCGTATCAGGCTTGGCCCGGCACGGGCCGGTGAGCTGACGACGGTGCGGATTTCTTACCAGACGCGGCCGGGCGCTTCAGGCCTGCAATGGCTTGCGCCCGACCAGACGGCCGCTGGCACCGATCCATTCCTGTACTCGCAGTCGCAGGCCATCCACGCGCGGTCGTGGATTCCGCTGCAGGACACCCCGCAGGTACGGCTGACCTACACGGCCGAGATCCGCGTTCCGCCGCGCCTGCGCGCGGTCATGAGCGCGGCGCTCACCAGCGAGGACAGCGCGCAGGGCGTGTATCGTTTCGAGATGCCGCAACCGATCCCGAGTTACCTGCTCGCGATCGGCGTCGGGCGCCTGGAGCGACGCGAGCTCGGACCGCGCACCGCCGTGTTTGCCGAGCCACCGGTGATCGACGCGGCCGCAGCCGAGTTTGTCGACACCGAGAAGATGCTGGCCGTCTGCGAGCAGCTGTTCGGCCCGTACCGGTGGGGTCGCTACGACATGCTGGTGCTGCCCTCGGCTTTCCCTTACGGGGGCATGGAGAATCCGCGGCTGACATTTCTCACACCGACGATGATCGCCGGCGATCGCAGCCTGGTTTCGCTGATTGCGCATGAGCTCGCGCATTCCTGGTCCGGCAATCTCGTGACCAACGCCACCTGGGAAGACTTCTGGCTCAACGAAGGTTTCACGGTATTCCTCGAACGCCGCATCGTCGAAGCGCTCTATGGCGACCGCTTGCGCGAAATGGAGGATGAGCTGGGACTGCAGTCACTGCGTGAGGGTCTGCGCACGCTGGACACGCGCGACCAGATCCTCGCAATCGACCTGCGCGGCCGCGATCCCGACGATGGCTTTTCGCAGGTGCCTTACGAAAAGGGCCGGTTGTTTCTCGGCTGGCTCGAGGCGCAGTTCGGCCGTGAACGCTTCGCGGAATTCCTGCGCGGCTACTTCGATCACTTTGCCTTCCAGAGCGTGACCACCGAACAGTTCCGCGATTACCTCAGCACCCAGTTGCTGGCGCTGGACCCATCGCGAGTCTCGGCAGCGCAGATTGACGAGTGGCTACAGCAGCCCGGCCTGCCCAGCTTTGCAGTGCTGCCGCGCTCCGACGCATTTGTGAAGATCGATGCGGTGCGCGCTCAATGGCTCGCCGGCGCGTTGCCGCTTGAGGAGCTCCCGGCCGCCGAGTGGAGCACGCCGCAGTGGCTGCATTTTCTCAACAACCTGCCACAGCGTCTCACCGCCGAGCGGCTGCGCGAGCTCGATCAGCGTTTCAACCTGACTGACAGCGGCAACGCCGAGATTGCGCACAGCTGGCTGCTGGTCGCGATCCACAATGACTATCGCCCGGCGTATCCGCGTCTGGCCGAATACCTGCAGACCATTGGCCGCCGTAAACTGATTCGTCCGTTGTACGAAGCGCTGGTGGCGACGCCCGATGGACGTCGTCTGGCCCGCGAGATTTACGAACGTGCCCGACCCGGGTATCACCCGATTGCGGTCACAACGCTGGACCCGATCGTGCGAGGCGAAGACGCGAAGCAGCCGTAACGGGAGCGACCCACTGCGCCGCAATGTGTTAAATTGCCGGTGGTCTCGAAGGGTGAAGAGTGCCCGAGCGTCTCTCGGACATCGCAATTGAACAACATCACGGCGCCGATCTCGCGATTTCGCGGGCGCCTACGGGCATCGTCGCCTTCGTCGGCCGTACGCTGAAGGGCCCGATCAACCAACCGGTCAGCGTTCACAACTTTGCAGACTACCAGCGCGTTTTCGGTGGGCTGTGGCAGCCGTCGATGCTGTCCTACGCGGTCGAGCAGTTCTTCGAGAACGGTGGTCGCCAGGCGCTGCTCGTTCGCGTCGTCAACGGCGGTTGCGCGCCGACCCTCACGCTGCCAGGCGGCGGCGGCGGCCTGCAGCTTCGAGGCATCGCGCCCGGCTCGCGGGAGCATCTGCGGGCTTCGGTTGACTACGACGGGATCGCGGCCACGGCGAAGGATCGGTTTAATCTAGTGCTGCAGCGGGTACGTGGTGCGGCCTCGGAGCTGATCGAGGACCAGGAGATTTTTCGCCGCGTATCGATCCTGCCGGACGGTGGGCGCTACATCGTGGACGCCTTGCTCGAGTCGCGACTCGCCCGCGCGACGGGGCCAATCCCGTCTGCGCGACCCGACCGATCGCCGCCCGCCGTGCCAGGTGGCCTCGTCGGCTACACCTACGCGAACAACGATGGCGATGATGGCGAGCCGCTGACAGACTATGACATCATCGGATCGGCGCAGGCGGGAACCGGAATCTTCGCATTGCAGGCGGTACCTGCGTTCAACATGCTATGCATCCCGCCCCTCGGACGTGAGCAGGACGTCGGCGCCAGCACGCTGCTGGTTGCCAGCCGGTTCTGTCGTGACCATCACGCTATCCTGATCTGCGATCCACCCGCGAGTTGGTCGAGCGCCACGGCGGCCATCGACGGCATTCGCGACTGGCCGTTTCGGGCCGATGACGCGCTGATGTATTTCCCGCGCATCATCGCGCACGATCGGCTGCGCGGCAGGGCGGAGGTGTTCGCGCCCTGCGGGGCGATTGCCGGCATGCTCGCCCGGTTCGACGCGACCGCACCGCTGTGGAGCCCGGTCGAGCGCGACGAAGTCCTGCTGCGCCCAGGTCTGCGGCCGGCCTGCACGGTCAGTGACAACGAGCGCGCGCGGCTCGCGCAGTTGGCGATCAATACGCTGACGGCAACGCGAGTCGCGCATCGCCTGCCGCACGAAGCACGCACCCTTGCGGCCGGCAACGCCGGCGCAACCGATTGGCGTTACCTCGCGCCGCGACGTCTCGCGCAGTTCATCGCTTCGTCCATCGAGCGCGGCACACAGTGGCTGCTGCTCGCCCACAGCGGGCCCGTCGCGTGGCAGCGAGTGACCGCTCAGGTCGAGGCATTCCTCGCGACGCTGGACCTCGAGGGCGCGTTCCCCGGTTCCGCGCCGGGCGAGTGCTATTTCGTGATCTGCGATCAGCGCTTCAATGATCGCGATGCGCGGGCGGAGGGGAGAATCAGCTTCGTGTACGGCTTCGCTGCGAGCCGGCCCGGCGAGTTTCACTCCTTTCTGGTCAGCCACGCGCGCGGCCAGAGCAGCGTGCGCCCCGTCGCGGTGAATCGCTATACGACCTCGGCGCGGCGCGTTGGCGAGGAAATCGAGACAGGACTGCTGCGCGGGCTGGGCCCGCAGTAGCTCAAGCCGTGGAGCGCGGTGAAACGTACATCGTGATCACGGCGCGTACCACTTCCTGACCCGCCGAGTCGACGATCGTCACGGGCACGCCGACGTTTTCGGCGCTGCCCCAATCGTTGCGGTCGAGCCGCGCGGTGGCGGTGACGCCGGTCTGCGCGCGCTTCAGATACTCGATCGTCATGCCGCGAGGCAGCCAGCGCATTGTCGGGGGAATCGTCACTTCGGTCACGAGGCCAGCGACCAGTTCCGCAAGGTTGCCCATCGCCAGCGCATGGATCGAGCCGACATGATTCTCGACACGTCGCCGTCTGGAGATTCCCGCGCGACACAGCGTCGGCCGCAGTTCAATGAAACGCGGCGAGATGGTCGAGAAATACGGTGCTTTGCGGCACACGGCGCGTGCAAACAGCCATCGACCCCAGCCAGACCCTGACAGCTGACGCCAGCGGCGCAGCGTCGGGCCGATCGGCGCCGTGCTCGTGGTGGATAGCCAGTCGACTTGCTGGCGCGTGGCGATGGAGTCCGAAATAATCCCCCCCGATCCCAACTATCCGGGATGTCACCGAAGGACGCGAACTCTAGCATGGCTCGACCGCAAATCGAATTTCTGCACGCGCAGCAGCTGCCGTGGACGCCGGCCGGCTTCGGTGGACCGATATGGCGTTCGGTCCAGATGAAGCAGCTCAGCGAGGATCCCACCAGCGGGGCGTGCAGCCTGCTGCTGTCATTGCCTGCAGGTTTTGCTGTGGCAGAGCATCGGTTGGCTGCCGGCCAGGAGTTCCTGGTGCTCGATGGCTCGTTCGAGATCGACGGCCAGGATTACACGCTCGATTGCTACGGTTATCTGCCGACGAGTATGCCGCGACGCTCCTGGAGCAGCCGCGAGGGTGCGGTGCTGCTGTGCTTTTTCGACGCCAGGCCGAACTGCGTTGAACAAGAGGGGGATGCGCCGACCGAACAAGCCTGGGATCGTTCGCAGCTGATTCGCTGCATCGATACGCACAACACCCCCTGGACGCGTCACGACATCGATCCGTCGGTGCAGTTCCTGAACCTTGCCCATAAAGTCCTGCGGCACATCCCTGCGACCGGCGAGAAAACGCTGCTGCTGTCGAGTGGCGCGCAGACTCATCCGAGGAACTGGCGCGAGGCGCAACTGCAGCATGATTGCGCCGAAGAGATGTATCTTCTGGGCGGTGACATCATCGGCGAGCGTGGCACGATCTATGAGGGGGGTTACTTCTGGCGCCCGCCTGGACAGTGGCACGGACCGTTCGGATCGAGGCGCGGCAGCCTTTCCCTGATTCGATTCTGCGAGGGCCACCATCAGAATCTGTGGTCCGATCAGCCGCAGCCCTTTACCCTGACCCCGCGCCACGCGCCGGAACTGCCGCTGCCATACCGCAGCTGCCTGCCCGCCTGGTTGCCACCGAGGTATTGAGTGGAACCGTCCAGGCATGTGGTTTTTTCCCACGGACAGAAATCCGGCCCTTGGGGACGCAAGATTTCCTCGCTGGCCGCCGTCGCACGTGCGGAAGGCTACGCGGCTCATTCCATTGACTATCAGGGTCTCGATGAGCCGGCCGAGCGGGTCGCACGGCTGGTTGCAGCCTGTCAGGCACTGCGCGGCGAGTTGGTGCTGGTCGGCTCGAGCATGGGAGCCTATGTGTCGGCCGCGGCGGCAGCGCTGCTGCATGCGCGGGGCCTGTTCCTGATGGCGCCGGCGATCTATGTCGACGGTATTCCGGCCTTGCCGGTCGGCGCCGTCGATTGTCCGACCGCGGTAGTGCATGGCTGGGCCGACGAGATCGTGCCGGTCGAGCACAGCATCCGCTTTGCGAGTGAACACCACGCGGCCCTGCACATCCTCGACACGGACCACGGTCTGCACTCGCAGATCCGCATGGTCAAGGTGCAGTTCGAGTATTTCCTGATCGGGCTCGATCTGCCGCGCCTGAAGAATCTCTGATGCGCACTCAGGCGCGTCCTGCGCGGCGCGCGTTGCGGCCATGAAACTTCTGCCGTTGCTGTTGCGTCCCTTCGTGCGGGCCGACTTGCGCCCGGAGGACAGCGCCGAGCGTCTCGATGCCCAGTCTGGCGCGCCCGTCTGCTACGTGCTCGAGAAGCGCAGCCTCACGGATCTGGCGCTGCTCACCAACGTTTGCCGCGAGCGCGGCATGCCGCGTCCGGACGGCCGGTTGATGGGCCGTGAACGAAGCCTCGTGCGCGCCGCATTGCCGTTGCTGCGAGCGCGCAGTTTTTGGGATCGGCGCATCGATCGGCGGCCGCCACCGAACCTGATGGTGATGATCGATGCGGTGCGCGCTGATCCGACGCTCGACATCCGGCTCGTGCCGACTGCGGTGTACTGGGGACGTGCACCGCGCAAGGAGGCTTCGTGGCTGCGCCTGTTGCTGGCCGAAGGCTGGGCGCTGACCAGCGGTTTGCGCAAGTTGCTGGCGGTGTTGATCAACGGCCGCTTCACCCTGGTCGAGATCGGCGAACCGCTGAGCCTCAGATCGTTGCTGAGCGCAGACGGCAGCTCGCGCGCCGAGGCGCAGCGCATCGGCCGGCTGCTGCGTGCCCAGTTCCGGCGGCAACGCACGGCGCGGATCGGACCTGATCTGTCACATCGGCGCACGGTGGTGACACGGGTGCTGCGCACCCGCGCGGTGCGCGCGGCGATCAGGCAGGAGATGCGCGATCGCAAGCAGACCCGGACGCAGGCAATCGCCACTGCACGCCGCTATACCGAAGAGATCGCGGCGAATTATTCGCATGCTTTCGTCACGCTGGCCGAACGTGCGCTGAAGCGGCTCTGGAACCGCCTCTACGACGGCGTCGTGTTCGAGCATGCGGAGACATTGCGCGAGGTTATCGACAAGCGCGAGATCGTATTTGTGCCCTGCCATCGCAGCCACATGGATTACCTGTTGCTCAGCTATGCCATTTACCGCGAGGGCTATGCGGTGCCGCATATTGCGGCGGGCATCAATCTGAACATCCCGGTGATCGGTCGACTGCTGCGCAAGGGTGGCGCGTTCTTCATCCGGCGCAGTTTCGCTGGCAATGCGCTGTACACGGCCGTGTTCATGAAGTACCTCGCCACGATCATGGCGCGCGGACATTCGATAGAATACTTCATCGAAGGGGGTCGCTCGCGCACCGGGCGGCTGCTGCAACCGAAGACCGGCATGCTGTCGATGACCGTGCGCAGCTATCTTCGCGATTCCAAGCGCCCGGTCGTTTTTCTGCCGGTCTACTTTGGTTACGAGCGGCTCGTCGAGGCCAATACCTATATCAGCGAACTGTCCGGCAAACCCAAACAGAAGGAGAGCGTACTCGATCTGCTGCGCGCCCTGCGAGTGCTGCGCGAAAAGTTCGGACGCGTGCATGTCAATCTGGGCGAACCGATCGAGCTCGACGCGATCCTGGATCATCACGCTCCGGCATGGCGCGAGCTGCCCTTCGAGGAGGACACGCGCGCCGTCTGGATCGCCCGGGTCGTCGACGACCTGGCCATGCAGATCATGCGCAACATCAATGCGGCTGCGGCCGTAACGCCCGTGAACCTGCTGGCCATCACGCTGCTGGCGACCCCCCGGCAGGTCATGGCCGAGTCGGACCTGGTGCGGCAGATCGATCTGTATCTCGAGTTGCTGCGCGTCTGCCCGTACAGCGAGCGCGTTACCGTGACGCCTACGACGGGCGTCGAGACCCTGGTCTACGCCGAGTCGCTGCAGATTGTGCAGCGCGAGCCGCACAAGCTCGGCGACCTGATCCGGATGACGGACCGCAACGCGGTGCTGATGACCTACTACCGCAACAATGTCCTGCACCTGTTCGCGCTGCCGTCGCTGGTCGCATGCGCCTTTCTGAGCAATTCCGTGCTGCGCACCGAAGACATCCAACGGCTTGCCTGGCGCATCTATCCCTATGTCAGCGCCGAGCTGTACCTGCGCTGGAACGAGTCGCAGCTCGAAAGTGTCGTACTTGCGGTGCTCAACGCGCTGGCGGATCTCGGTGTCATCGAGCGAGCGCAGGAGGGCGCGGCGTGGCGCAGGCCTGCTCCGACCGAGGATCGGGCGATCCAGCTTTCAGCGCTCGCGCAATCGACGATCCAGACGATCGAGCGCTATTACCTGGCGATCGCGCTGCTGCGCAAGGCCGGCAGCGGCATGTTGTCGGCGAAGATGCTTGCCGAGCGCTGCCAGTCCATGGCGCAGCGCATGACGATGCTGTACGGCTTCAACTCGCCCGAGTTCTTCGATCGATCGCTGTTCGATCAGTTCATTGCGCTGCTGCTCGAGCGTGCGGTGTTGCGCACCAGCGATGACGGCCTGCTGCTGTTCGACGATGTGCTGGAGCGGGTGGCAGCGGACGCCGAACTCGTCCTTTCGGAGCAGATCCGCCACAGCATTCTGCAGGTCACTCACGCCTGATCGTTTTGCATTGCAAGAGAAGTCCGCTCGCTGCGCGAGGCATGAAGCTCGCTGCTATACTTTCCACGTACGATTCCAACAACAGGTCACGCTGCGGAAGACCGGCACCTGCGCACACGGTCTGGAACTGCTCAGAGGTTGTCATGACGAAACATTTTCGTGGGACCCGACGCGCATTGGCGTTGACGGCATCGGCAGCGGCTCTGGCTGCAGGTATGGGGGGAGCCGGAGCGGCGCACGCAATCGACTTCCAGAACGATGCCGGAACGCTGACCGGCAGCTGGGACACGACTTTGTCCTATGGTCAGGCGTGGCGGATCCAGGGACGCGACTGCAACCTGATTGCCACGGCCAACGGCGGTTGCGGACGATCCGCCAACATCGACGATGGCAACATCAACTACGGCACTGACATGTACAGCCGCGCTTTCAAGGCGGTCACCGAACTGTCGGTACGCTACAAGTCGGTTGGCGCATTCGTCCGCGCCTCGGGGTTTTATGACCTCGATGTCGAGGACGGCAACACGCAGCGGACGCCCTTGCCGGAAGCTTCCAAAGATCTCGTCGGCAGCTATGGTCGTTTGCTCGATGCGTTCGTCTATGCGCGCTTCGATCTCGGTGCGATGCCGGCTGAGCTTCGGCTCGGGCGCCAAGTGGTGAGCTGGGGCGAGAGCACTTTCATCCAGAATGGCATCAACGTCATCAATCATTTCGATGTCTCGGCGCTGCGCGTGCCGGGTTCCGAGCTGCGTGAGGCGTTCCTTCCTCAGGAAATGGTCAATTTCTCGCTGCAGTTCAATGATCGCTGGAGCGCACAGGCCATCTACGTCGTCGACTGGAATCCGACTATCCCGGAGCCGACGGGCAGCGTGTTCAGCCCCAACGACTTTGCGGTACCGGGTGGCCGCAAGGTCATGCTCGGCTTCGGTGCCTTCTCGGACCAGGGCGTCGATTTTCGTCCGCTCGGCGGCACGCTGATCCGAGATTTCCAGTCCGTGACGAGACTGCCAGATCGGTTGCCCGATGATGACGGGCAGTACGGCTTCAACCTGAAGTACTACTCGCCGGACTTCAACAACGGCACCGAGTTTGGCCTGTACTTCATGAACTACCACAGTCGGCTGCCGTTGATTTCCGGACGTACCGGCAGCGCAGCCGGCATCGCAAATGCGTGGGGCACGGCGACGACGGTGCAGGCGACGGCGCTGGGGCTTGCGAGCGGTCTGCCGCTGGCCTCGGCGATCGGCCTCGGTGCAAATGCCGGCGTGGGCGCCTCGCGCACCAACAACCTTGGTTTCGTTGGCGATCTGTCACTCGCGCAGGCGCTCGAATACGCGACGATCGCCGGTCGCACCGCGCTGGCCGGTGGCAATGTCGCAGGGCAGGCCACGAATCTCGCGACGCACGAGTACGCCAAAACCGCGAACTATTTCATCGAGTATCCCGAAGACATCAAGATGATCGGCCTGTCGTTCAACACGCAGATCCAGACTGGCGGCATCGCGCTGCAGGGTGATCTGACGTATCGCCAGGACGTCCCTCTGCAGTACGACGACGTCGAGTTGCTGTTCGCGGCGCTGACACCGTTCGAGGCCGGGCTCGGGCTGCTCGGCGCGATGGCGCCAGCAGGCACGCCGCTGGCCGCGTTCACGCCGCCGCCGTGCACGGCCGTCACCAGCACCCTGAACGCCTGCAACCAGCTCGGCCGGTTCGGCGCGGGGCAGGAGATCCGCGGTTGGGGCCTGCATGACACGTGGCAGGCGCAGTTCACGGCCACCAAGACCTTTGCAAACGTGCTGAACGCGTCGCAGGTCGTCGTCGTGTTCGAAGGCGCGGTGTCGCACATTCCGGATCTCGATGATCGCCTGACCGGCGGTCCCGTCGGTCGCGGCCTGCGTTACAACGGACCTGGCACTTCCGTGTCGGGCAATGCTGAGCTGGCATCGCGGCACTTCGGCGAGGTCGAGCCGCAGAACCGCTTCGCTGATGCCACATCCTGGGGGTATCGGTTCGCCGGGCGGCTCGAATACCCCGGGCTCGTTGGCCCCTGGAACGTCGTGCCGCGCTTTTCCTGGCAGCATGACGTCAAGGGCACCACGCCGGGACCGGGCGGCAATTTTGTCGAGGGCCGCTATGCCCTGACGCTCGGTGCGTCGATGAATCTGCTGGCTACCTGGGAGCTCGACGCGTCGTGGACCAAGTTCGGCGGTGCGGGGCGATTCAATGACATCAACGACCGCGATTTTGTCGCGGCCGCCATCAAGTACTCGTTCTGATTGAACGGCTCCCACAGGACCCGCACAGGAGTAGACCGCTCATGTTGAAAAAAGCGCTCGTGACGGCGATTGCCGCAGCGTCACTGTTTGCGGCTGGCGCCGCCTGGGCCGCGGTCAGCGCGCAGGAAGCGGCGCGCCTCGGCAACGATCTGACACCGCTCGGCGCCGAGAAGGCCGGCAATGCTGCCGGCACGATTCCCGCCTGGGATGGGGGACTCACTTCGGCGGCAAAGGCAGGGTTTCCGAACTTCAAGCCGGGCGGCCACCATCCGGATCCGTTTGCGAACGACAAACCGCTCTATACGGTCACGCGGGCGAACATGGCGCAGTACGCCAACGTGCTGACCGAAGGCCACAAGAAGCTGCTGACGACCTACCCGACTTACAAGCTTCTGGTATATCCGACCCGGCGCAGCGGCGCGGCGCCCCAGCGCATCTACGATGCCACCAAGCGAATCGCGACCACTGCGCAGCTGGCATCCGGTGGCAACGGCGTGCTGAATGCCGGCGAGGGCGTGCCGTTTCCGATGCCGAAAGAAGGCGTCGAGGTGTTCTGGAACCATGTGCTGCGCTATCGCGGTGATGCGATCGCACGCCTGATCGGGCAGGCGCCTGTGACGGCATCGGGCGCCTACACGATGGTCAAGTTCCGCGATGAGACGTTCGTCGCCTATAGCGCGCCGGGTGCGAGGTCCGAGAATCTCGACAACATCATTGCGTATTTCATCCAGGAGACGATTGCCCCGGCCCGCCTTGCAGGCGAGATCCTGCTGGTCCACGAAACCCTCGATCAGGCGAGGGAGAATCGCCGCGCCTGGGTCTACAACCCTGGTCAGCGCCGCGTACGGCGCGCGCCGGATGTGGCCTTCGACAACCCGGGTACGAATTCCGACAACCTGCGCACGTCAGATCAGTTCGACATGTATAACGGCAGCCCTCAGCGCTACAACTGGCGCCTGGTCGGCAAGCGCGAAATGCTCGTGCCGTACAACTCGTACAAGCTGCACAGCAACACGCTCAAGTACGACAACATCCTGAAGAAGAACCATATCGATCAGGATCTCGCGCGCTACGAGCTGCGTCGCGTCTGGGTGGTCGACTCGGCGCTGAAGCCCGGTGTCAGCCACCTCTACAAGCGCCGTACGCTCTATGTCGACGAAGACAGCTGGCAGATCCTGGCCGTCGACTGCTACGACAGCCGCGACCAGCTGTATCGGATCCAGGAAGGTCACGTCATCAATTACTACGACGTACCGACGATCTGGACGGTGCTCGAGCTGGTCATGGACGTTTCCAACGGTCGCTACCTGGCGCTGGGGCTCGACAACGAGGAGTCGCGTAGCCGCGACTTCACCGTCAAGCGCTCGACCGCCGACTACCAGCCCAGTTCGCTGCAACGGCGCGGCGTGCGCTGAAGCGCGCTCGGCGCCGGCAGAACAGGCTGAGGCCGGCTGTGAACGACCGGCTCAGTTCCGCTGCAGCTTGCTGACCGGTCCCGCTGATGCTTGGCTTCCGCAATGTCTCGACGATCTTCACAGCGCTGGCGCTGATTCTGCTGGCGCTGCTCGCGGGCAATACGTCGTGGGCTGCGGAGCGCACCGATCTGTTGGATCAACCCGCCGCCATTGAACCTGCGGCGACCCGTTCGCTGCTGCTCGACGTCGCGCAGGCGGGCAGCAGGCTGGTTGCGGTCGGCGAGCGCGGCCATGTGTTGCTTTCAGATGATCAGGGCGTGTCGTGGCGCCAGGCTCAAAGCGTGCCGAGCCGCACGATGCTGACGGCGGTCAGTTTCACTGACTCGCAGCGCGGGCTCGCGGTGGGGCATGACGAGATCATCCTGCGGACGCTCGATGGTGGCGAGACCTGGACCCGGGCGCGTTACGCGCCAGACTCGCAGCAGCCCCTGCTCGATGTGCTGTTCCGTGACCCGCTGCGAGCCATTGCCGTGGGCGCCTACGGTGCCTACTTCACGACCACCGACGGCGGCGAAACCTGGCAGTCGCGCAGGTTCGAGGCTGCAGCACTCGCACCGCTGCCAGGCGCGGTGGAGCGCGCCGACGATGAGTTGGCGCTCGACGCTGAGATTCCACCCGACTATCACCTGAACGCGATCGCGACCAGCGGTACACGGCTCTATATTGCCGCCGAAGGCGGCCAGATCTATCGCTCCGACGATGACGGCGCCAGCTGGATCACGCTGCCGTCACCGTACAACGGATCCTTCTTCGGCGTGCTGCCGCTCGACGGCGACGAGCTGCTGATCTTCGGGCTGCGCGGCCATCTGTTTCGCAGCGAGGACGCGGGTCGTATCTGGCGTCGCGTCGAGCTGCCGACGACCGCGATGCTGACGGATGCGATCCGCGCGGGCGTTGGTTCGATCGTGCTGGTGGGCCTGTCCGGCACCGTATTGTGGTCCGAGGATCTCGGACGCAACTGGACTTTGCGCGTGCAGGAAGACCGCAAGGGCTTCTCGGCCGTCGCCGCACCGACGCCCGATTCGCTGGTCATCGTCGGCGAGAACGGCCCGCGGCGGTTGCCGAGATGAGCGATATGGGCATTTCTGCGCGCCTCGAGCGCTTCATCTTCGCGAACCGGTTGCTGCTGATCGGGCTGTTCGCCGTGATCACCGTGATCATGAGCGTGCTCGTTGTCCGGGGCCTGCGTATCGACGCCTCGTTCACCAAGCAACTGCCGCTCAAACACGAGTACATGCAGACCTTCGTCGAGCATCAGACAGAGTTTGGTGGTGCGAACCGCGTGCTGATTGCGCTGATCGCCCGCGACGGCAACATGTTCAGTGGCGAGTTCTTCAACGCACTGAAGCAAGCGACCAACGAAGTGCTGGTCATGGACGGCATCGACCGCGGGCGCGTGCAGTCCCTGTTCACGCCGAATGTCCGCTATATCGAAGTCGTCGAGGACGGCATCCAGGCCGGCAATGTCGTCGACGCTGAATTCCAGCCCACGCCCGAGGCGCTGGAGCAGGTCCGGGACAACATCCTGAAGGCCGGTATCGTCGGCCGACTGGTCGCCAATGATTTCTCCGGGGCGCTGATCAATGCGATCGTGCTGGAGAACGACGCCAATGGTGTGCCGATCGATCCGATTGCAGTTGCCGAGAAACTCGAGCAGAAGGTTCGCGAGACGATCCAGGGCGCGAACGTGGACGTGCAGGCAGCCGGCAGCGGCGTCGACGTGCACATGATCGGTTTTGCGAAAGTCATGCACGACATTGCCCAGGGAGCCTTGTCAGTCGTGCTGTTCGCGGTCATCACGCTGGTACTGACACTGCTTTCGGTGTGGCTGTACTGCCAGTCGTTCAAGATCGCGCTGGTGCCGATTGTCTGTTCCGTTGTGGCCGTGATCTGGCAGCTCGGCATGCTGGTGATCCTCGGTTTCGGAATTGATCCGCTCGGGCTGCTGGTGCCGTTCCTGATCTTTGCGATTGCCGTAAGCCATGGCGTGCAGAAAATCAGTGCGGTCGCCGATGCGGCGCTCGAAGGACTCGACAGCGAAGAAGCGGCACGGCGCACGTTCCGACAGCTGCTGGTGCCAGCCATTGTCGCGCTGCTCGCGGATCTCGTCGGCTTCGTCACGATCCTGTACATCCCGGTGCAGGTGATCCGGGAAATGGCGATCACGGCGAGCATTGGCGTCGCGATCGTGATCTTCACGGATCTGATCCTGCTGCCGATCCTCGTGTCGTACGCGAAGTTCTCGGAGGGCTACCGCGAGCGCGTCGCGCGGCGCCAGGCTGTGCTCGGCCGGTGGTGGCACTCACTGGCGCGAATCACGCATCGGGGGCCGTCGATTGCAATCATCTTCGGGGCGATCGTGCTCGGCGGCTTCGGCTACCTCAAGGGTCGTGAGGCCGTGATTGGCGATACCGACGCCGGTGTGCCGGAGCTACGACCCGATTCACGCTACAACCTCGACAGCAACATCATCACGAGCGAGTTCTCGATCGGCGTCGATGTTCTGACCGTCATCGTTGAAACCGATCAGCCGGCCTGCGTCAGCCATGAACTGATGAAGGCCATCGATCAGTTCTCGTGGCGGATGCAGAACGTTGAGGGTGTTCAGGAGGTCATCAGCCTGCCGCTGATCGCCAAGCAGGCGATTGCGGGCTGGAGTGAAGGATCCCTGAAATGGCGCGAGATTCCCCGCAATCCGGGTCAGCTGACGCAGTCGACCCGTTACATCGAGACCAGCACCGGCCTGCTGAATGCCGATTGCGACGTCGTACCCGTCATGCTCTTCCTGTCGGACCACAAGGCCGCGACCATCCAGCGCGTGGTGACTGAAGTGAAGCGCTGGCGCGACGGGAATCCGACCGAGGGCGCGAGGTTCCGGCTCGCGACCGGTAATGTCGGCGTGATGGCGGCGACCAACGAAGAAGTCAAGCGCACCGAGTTTCCGATCCTGTTTGGCGTCTTCGCCGCCGTGATCCTGATGTGCCTGATCACGTTTCGCTCGCTGGTGGGCGCGTTCCTGGTGTTCGTGCCGCTGGCGCTGGTTTCCATTCTCGCCTATGCCGTCATGGCGCTGGCCGGCATCGGGCTCAAGATCTCGACGCTGCCGATGGTCGCGCTCGGGGTCGGCATCGGCGTCGACTATGGCATCTATCTGTTCAGCCGCATGCAGCAGTACCTGAAGGCAGGCGACAGCGTCGAACAGGCGTTCGAGAAAACCATGCGCATCACTGGCGCCTCGATCATCTTTACGGGCGTGACGCTCGCGATCGGCGTTGTGACCTGGATCTTCTCGCCGCTGCAGTTTCAGGCCGATATCGGTGTGTTGCTGACCTTCATGTTTCTGGTCAACATGATCGGCGCGATCCTGCTGATTCCAGCGCTGGCGTCTTGGCTGATCCGGCCCAAGGCCCGAACCCCCTGAAGGTCGCATCAATCGAAGCTGCGCACCCGACCGCGACCTTTCTTCGTTGACGCCCGCTTGACCTTCGACTCCAGCCGTCGCTCCTTGGATGCGCGCGTGGGTCGGGTTGCACGCCGCTGTCGCGGTTCGATCAGGGCAGTTTCGATCAGCGCGATCAGGCGCTCTTCCGCCTCGCGGCGGTTCTGTTCCTGACTGCGATGCTCGCGCGCGACAATCAGCAGTGAGCCATCGTCGAGCAGTCGGCTGCCGGCCAGCTGACGGAGCCGCTGCTTCACGCGCGGCTCCAGCGCCGTTGATGTCTGCAGCGCAAAGCGCAGCTGTACCGCAGTCGCCACTTTGTTGACGTTCTGGCCGCCCGGACCGCCAGAGCGCATGACCGCGACCGAGATGTCCGAGATCGGGATGGTGATCAGACCGGCGCGCAGTCCGGTGCGCGCAACAGGCACGGGTCAGTTTTCCGGCGGGCGCGAATCGACCAGTCGCACGTCATGCCTCGCGACCGGCATCGTGATGCGATGCTCGCGAAACATCCGCCAGATCGTCCGGTTCACGTCCGAGCGGACATTATTGACGCCGTTCATCGGATCGCGGATCCAGAAGCGCGCCTCGAGGCGCATACCGTAATCCTCGAAGGACATCAGCCGCGACACCGGGCCCGGGTCCTTCAGGATGCGCGGGTGACCTGCAGCCGCTTCGATCAACAGTTCGAGCGCCCGCTCCGGATCGTCTTCGTAGCTGATCATGACGGGCAGACGCAGGCGCACGCGCTGGTCCGAGTAACTCCAGTTGATCACGGAGTTCGTGATCAGGTTCTGGTTCGGCACCAGGGTTTCGACGCCGTCGCGATCCTGGACGACAACGTAGCGGCCGCGCAGCTCCTGCACCCAGCCGAAGTTCTCGGTGCTGGTACCGGTATGGCCGGTGAAACTGATGACGTCGCCCGGCTTGATCGACTTGTCCATCAACAGCACGAAGCCGCTGACGAAGTTGCTGGCGATGGCCTGCAGGCCGAAACCGAGACCAATGCCGATCGCGCCGGTCAGTACCGTCAGCGCGGTCAGGTCGACACCCGCCGCATTGACGCCCAGCAGAATGCCGAGACCGATCAGGAAGAACTGCGCGAACTTCGTCACGCCGATGCGCGTCGAGATCGCGACCGCTTCCATCGCCATGACGCGTCGTTCGACGGTGCGCGCGATGATGCTGGTGACGATGACGAAGCCGGTGACGACCACCACTCCCTTGATCAGCGTCCAGAGGCTGAAGGTCGCCTTGCCCGGCAGCAGGTCGATCTGATCCAGCCCCTGTTCGACCTGGCTGAACCAGCCGAGCAATTCGAAGCTGATCACGAGCCAGATCGCCAGCGTCGCCCGAAATTCCCAATTGCGGAACCACGACTTCGGTCCGAGCACCAGACGCAGCAGGTACACGCCCAATCTGACCAGCAGCAGCGCGCCGATCAACCGCAGCGCGATATCGACGAAATCGAAACGGGTCTCGACAGTCGCCAGACCCGCACGGAGAACCAGCAGAACAAGCAGGGCCAGCAAGTACGGCCCGAGCAGCACGCAGCCTTCGATCAGGCGTGCCTGCCAGTTGGTCTGTGAGCCTCGCGCCGTTTCGCGGCGGTACCACTTGCGGATGAAATGCCCGCCGATCAGTGACACCAGCAACGACACAATGATCGCGATCAGCTCGGCAAGCGTTTCGGGCCGGATCAATTCCTGGAACAAGTCTTGGGATCCTTCAGGCGTTCAGATTGGGAATCAGTTCGCTCTCGTAGCGCGTAATCTGATCCTTCAGCAGCAACTTGCGCTTCTTCAGGCGCTTGATCTGGATCTCATCGACATGCATGTCCATGGCGAGCCGTTCGATGATCTGATCCAGATCGCGATGCTCGATGCGCAGCTGCCGGAGCTTCTCGATGTTGCGGAACAGCTCACGATCGACGTTGTCTTCTGTTTCGGACATTCAGCAGCCGAGGCGCGATCCGATATGCTCCAAGTCTGCCGGTAGCTTAGCGAAGCGGCCCGGCAGATGCCACGGAACGGCCGGATCATGGAAATCCGAGCCGCTGGATCCGGCTAGCGCGAAGCGCCGGGCGAGGCCCGCAAGTCGATCCGCGTCGCGGCGACCCATGCCGGCGATGCTGACCTCGATGGCCTCACCGCCGAGGCTGCGAAATTCGTCGATCAGCTGCCGCAGGGCCCCTGCCGACAGGCGATACCGATGCGGATGGGCCAGCACGATCCGCGCCTTTGCCGCCGCGAGTACTGCGAGGGTCGGTGCGAGGTCGGGCCATTCGATCGGCACTTCCCCTGGCGTGTTTCGACCCAGCCAGCGGTCGAACGCGGCTTGAACATCGGGACTGAAATCGCGAGCCACCAGCAACCGGGCGAAGTGCATACGCGTGGGCACCGGCGCGCTGGCAATGATCTCTGCCGCGAGCTCGTGTCCGGGCAGTCGGCTGCGGCGCGTCAGACGCTCACCGATCGCCTGGATGCGCTCGCAGCGACGGGCGCGCAGGCCGCGCAGCGCCGCATGCAGCTGCGGCGCCGCTTCGTCGACCTCGATACCCAGTACATGGATCGCCCGGCCACGCCAGCTTGCCGACATCTCGACGCCTGCCAGAAAGCGCAAGCCGGCCTGCTGGCAGGACGCACGCGCTTCGGCACAGCCGGCGAGAGTGTCGTGATCAGTCAGTGCCAACGCGTCGACGCCCCGCGAGGCGGCGAGTTCGACGACCGCGCCAGGCGCCAGCGTGCCGTCCGAATGATGGCTGTGAAGATGCAGATCGACGACGCGGCTCATCCGGCTATCATACGCGCCGCAATGCAACAACTGGCTGCTCAAGACCTTGACTGGGACCTGATCGACACGGTGCTGCTCGATCTGGATGGCACGCTGCTGGACCTGGCGTTCGACAGTTTTGTCTGGCTGGGACGCGTGCCGGAGATTTTTGCCGAACAGAACGGTCTGTCCGTGCCCGAGGCCCAGGTGGCGCTGGCGCCGAAGTTCCGTCAGTGGCGCGGCCAGTTGCAGTGGTACTGCATCGACTTCTGGTCGCGCGAACTCGGGATCGACATCGAGGCGCTGCACCGTGCCGAGGCTTCACGAGTCGGCTGGCTGCCCGGGGCACGCGGCTTCCTTGATCGCGTTCGGGAGCGCCGCAAGCGGCTCGTGCTGATGACGAACTCGCACCCGACAATTCTGCAGATCAAGCACGAACGCACAGGCGTGCTCGAATACTTCGATGCGGCCTACAGTTCACACCGCTTCGGCGCGCCGAAAGAGGACCCGGCGTTCTGGAGCCAGTCGCAACAACTCGATGGGTTCAGGCCTTCGCGATCGGTGTTCGTCGACGACAGTGCGGACGTGCTGCACGCCGCTGTGCGGGCCGGGATTGCGTACGTGTACGGCGTACGTCGGCCGGACAGCTCCTCGGCCGACGGCCACAGCCACGAGGATTTCCTGGCTGTGGATTCGGTCGCCGATCTCGGCTGATCAGCCCGATTGGTTCAGCGCGCTCGGGCGCCGCCACTGCGTCGGCCGCGATCGCCGGATCCGTCCGACTGGCGCGGTCGCCCACCGCCTGCACGTCCGCCGCCGGGCCCGCGAACGGCAAGCTCACGCGGCGGGCGACGCGGCGGCCACTTCACTTCAGCGAGCAGGTCGGGCGTGATGGGCGCAGAGGGAATCTTGTGCCCGATGTAGTCCTCGATGTCCGGCAGCGAGATCGCGTAGTCCTCGCAGGCGAAGCTGATCGCATCGCCTTCCGCGCCGGCGCGGGCCGTGCGGCCGATGCGGTGCACGTAATCGGCGCTGTCCTGAGGCAAGTCAAAATTGAAAATGTGACTGACTTCGGGAATGTGAAGGCCGCGTGAGGCGACATCGGTCGCGATCAGCACGGCGAGATCGCCGGCGTGGAATTCCTTCAGGAACCGCAGCCGCTTGTTCTGCGGCACATCTCCGGACAGCGCCTGCGCGTTGATGCCGTTCGCCCGCAGGACGTCCTCGAGTTTTTCGGCCACGCGCTTCGTGTTCACGAACACCATGGTGCGACGCGCGTCATTGCGCTTGAGCTCGCCCAGCAGCAGCGGGATCTTTTCTTCCATCGAAGGATAGTAGATGAGCTGTCGAACGCGGTCGGTCGTGACCTTGTCGGGCTCGATCCGAACCAGCTCCGGGTCGTTCATGTGCTCATAGGCGAGCTCGAGCACGCGCTGCGACAGCGTTGCAGAGAACAGCATCGACTGCCGCTCTGCCGGTGCCGGCAGGCGCCGCAGGATGTAACGGATGTCGGCGATGAAGCCGAGGTCGAACATGCGGTCGGCCTCGTCGAGCACGACGACCTGCACATGACGGGTGTCATAAACATGCTGCTTGTAGTAGTCGATGATGCGACCGGGTGTGCCGATCAGCAGATCGACGCCGTCCTCGAGCTGCTTGCGCTGCTTTTCGTAGTCGATGCCGCCGAACACGACGGCCATCCTGAGGCCCGTGTGCCGACCGAGCTGGATCGCGTCGTTGTGGATCTGCACGGCCAGCTCCCGGGTCGGTGCCACGACCAGGGCCCGGATCGACGTGCTGCCCCGTGACGCGTGCGGCGGATTACTGGTCAGGCGCTGGAAAATCGCCAGCAGGAAGGCGGCTGTCTTGCCGGTGCCGGTCTGGGCTTGCCCTGCCACGTCGCGGCCGGCGAGGGCCGTCGGGAGGGTCTGGGCCTGGATCGGCGTACAGAAGGTAAATCCAGCCTCATCGATGCCCTGCTGGATCGGGGCGCTGAGGTTCAGGGACTGGAAGCGGAGTTCGGAAAGGTGTTCTTCAGACATAGTGTGGATCAGGGGCTCTCGTGTTGAGGAGCACTTGCAATGGGCTCCGGAATGGCTAAAAATGGCTGCGTTAAGCGGATGTTCTATCCGCGGCTGCCCCAGCCAAACTATTTCCTTTACCGAGGCACCCTTCACTCAACTTCCATAGTGTAACCGTTTGCCGGCACTTCCCCCTACACGGCCTTCGCCGTGCGCTGGCATCCCGCAATCCGCGTCCCAAAAACCATGAGTTTTCCATAGCGAGGTCCTACCGCGTGAGCAGTCCGCACATTGTGCACACCACTGATGCCACCTTTTCCGACGACGTCCTGCAATCCGAGGAGCCCGTTCTGCTCGATTTCTGGGCCGAATGGTGCGGACCCTGCAAGATGATCGCGCCGATGCTCGATGAGATTGCCGGCGAATACCAGGGGAGGGTCAGGGTCGCCAAACTGAACATAGATGAGAACCCGCAGACGCCGCCCAAGTTCGGCATCCGCGGCATTCCGACGCTGATTCTGTTCAAGAACGGCGTCGTCGAAGCGCAGAAGGTCGGCGCGCTGTCGAAATCCCAGCTGGCCGCCTTTCTGGACAGCAATCTGTGAGGGGCTATCTCGGGAACCAGAATCGCAACCGCCCCAAGGGCGGCGTCGGTGGCGGCGTCGGTGGCGGCGGCAGCGGGCGCGGCGGCGGCGGCAATCGCGATCCGAATCGCGGCAACCGGATGCCGGCGGGCGGCAACGCCCACCAGGACGATCTGCCGGGAGACCTTTCGCCGTTCATCGATTCCGGCGAGGAAGCCGAAATCATCAGTGCGGAGGAGCTGGCCCAGTCACGCAACTCGATGAACCTGACCCAGCTGAAGGCGATGCCGATCAGCAAGCTGGTCGCGATGGCCGAGTCGCTGGGCGTCGAGAACATGGCCCGTTCGCGCAAACAGGACATCATTTTCGCGCTGCTGAAGGCCCATGCCCGCAAGGGCGAGGACATCTACGGCGACGGCGTGCTCGAAATCCTGCAGGATGGCTTCGGTTTCCTGCGTTCGGCCGATGGCTCGTATCTGGCGGGCCCTGACGATATCTACGTCAGTCCCTCCCAGGTCCGCCGCTTCAACCTGCGTACCGGCGATTCGATCTCGGGGTTGATCCGTCCGCCGAAGGACGGCGAACGGTATTTCGCGCTGCTGAAGGTCGGCGAGATCAACTTTGATTCGCCGGAGAATGCGCGCAGCAAGGTGCTGTTCGAGAACCTGACGCCGTTGCATCCCACGCGCCGGCTCAAGCTCGAGCGCGGCAATGGCTCCACGGAAGATCTCACCGCGCGCACGATCGATCTGGTCGCGCCGATCGGCAAGGGTCAGCGTGGCCTGATCGTCTCGCCGCCCAAGGCCGGCAAGACGATGCTGCTGCAGAACATTGCCACGGCGATCACGTCGAACCATCCAGAGGTCTACCTGATCGTGCTGCTGATTGATGAGCGGCCCGAGGAAGTGACCGAAATGCAGCGCACGGTCAAGGGCGAGGTGGTCTCCTCGACCTTTGACGAACCGGCTGCACGCCACGTGCAGGTCGCGGAAATGGTCATCGAAAAGGCCAAGCGCCTCGTCGAGCACAAGAAAGATGTCGTGATCCTGCTTGATTCCATCACTCGCCTGGCGCGGGCCTACAACACCGTCGTGCCGAGCTCCGGCAAGGTGCTGACCGGTGGCGTCGATGCCAATGCGTTGCAGCGACCGAAGCGTTTCTTCGGTGCGGCGCGCAACATCGAGGAGGGCGGCAGCCTGACGATCCTCGCGACCGCGCTGATCGACACCGGCTCCAAGATGGACGACGTGATCTACGAGGAGTTCAAGGGCACCGGCAACTGCGAGATCCACCTGGATCGGCGCATCGCCGAAAAGCGCGTCTTCCCGTCAGTGAACATAAACCGCTCGGGCACGCGAAAAGAGGAACTGATCACAGATCAGGGCGAGCTCGCCAAGATCTGGATCCTGCGCAAGTTGCTGCATCCGATGGACGAGCTGGCCGCAATCGAGTTCCTGCTCGACAAGATGAAGGACACGAAGACCAATTCCGAGTTCTTCGAGGCGATGAAGCGCTGAGCCACCGCGCGGCGCCAGCTGCGCCGTCTGCGCACTGCGACATGCTGCCGGCGCCGCCGCCCGTGTACGATCATGGGCGCTTGTCGAGGCGGTTTTCCGCCGGTGGAGGACCGCATGCGTCGCAACCGAGTACTTTCAACGATCGTGCTGCTGCTGGCAGTGCCGCTGGCTGCTGCAGCGCCATCGCGCGAGCCGCCTCCGGTCGCGAGCCCGGTCTCGGATCGCTTCTATATCCGCGGCATCTACTTCCAGCCCTCGCTGACGACCGACGCGCGCTTCGACAGCGATCTCGGCACGGTGGGCACCGAGTTCAATGGCGAGACCGACCTCGCGCTGGACGACGTCGCGGATCAGGGTCGGATGGAGTTGATGTTCCGGATGCGCGAGCGGCACAAGCTGCGCGTGGACTACTTCAAGCTCGAGCGCGATGGCAACACCGTGCTGACGGAGCCGATCGCGTTCCGCAACGACCGGTACAACACCGGTGACCGGGTCGAGTCGAGCATCGACTGGCGCATGCTCGGCTTCACCTACACCTGGTCGGCGCTGCGCGCCGAGCGCTACGAGCTCGGCCTGGGACTTGGCCTGCACCTGATCGAGGCCGAGGCCCGCGCGACGGTTCGTGCCCGCAATATCCGCGAGTCCGGCAGCGGTGTCGGCGTGCTGCCGACGCTGGCCATCGATGCTGCCTACCGGATCTCCAAGCGCTGGTCGGTTACCGGTCGCGCCCAGTACCTCTCTGTCGGCGTCTCAGATGTGGACGGATCGTTCGCTGACTTTCACGTCGATGCGCAATACCGCTGGCGCCGCAACCTGACGCTCGGGCTCGGCTACTCGGCGATCAACTTCGATGCCGACATCACCGGCAATGATCTGCCGGGCGCGTTCGCCCTCGACGCCAGCGGCCCCGAAGTTTTTTTTCGCGTCAGTTTCTAGCTTCGCGCGCTCACGAACTCGATGATCCGCGCAATCGTGGCGGGATCACGCAGCGTGCCGCTGTGGTTCAGTCCCTGCGTGATCTGGCTGTGGCCGGCGTCGAGTGAGGCAATGAACTCGCCGGCGTGCGCAATCGGGGCGACATCGTCGTCTTCATCGTGCACGACGAGCGTCGGCGTCCTGAGTCGCGGGCCGCAGCGGGTCACCGAGAAGTCGGCTGCGAGTGCCGCACTGCGCCTAGCGATATAGTCGCGCATTAGACCAAGCACCTCGGGCGGCAGGTCCAGTACCAGCGAAAAAGATTCGATCATGTAGTCGATATCGCGCGGCATGCCGATCACGGCCAGTGCGGTCACTTCCTCGCGTGCTTCCTCGCTGAGCAGCCAGACTGCGGCGGCTGCCCCGAGCGAGTGCGCGATGATCGCCTGCACGGGGCCGCGCGCATCGAGCGCCAGCCGTAGCGCGGCGCGAAACTGCGGCAGATCGGAGCGCCGCCCGGCCGACTCGCCGTGCGCTGGTGCGTCGAAAGCCGTGACGCGGTAGCCGGCTGCGAGCAGCGGATCCACGAAGCTGCCGAAGCGCGCGGCATGTGAGCCCCAGCCGTGCAGCAGCAGTACGGCGGGCGTCGCGTCATTCATCTGTTCGGTGCGCCATTCCAGTCCCGCGATGGGGCCGGTGACGCCGGTCAGCCAGTAGCGACGGGCCCTGGCGATCACCGGCACGTCGATCGCATCGAGCCGGCGTCGCGGCGGCGTCAGGAACAGTTCCAGCGCCAGGCGTGCCGCGAGCCTCGGCGAAATCTGGCTGGCGGCGCGAAACACCCGGCGCAGTCGCGCGCGCAGCGCGGGTGAAACGCCTGGAATCGTGCGCGGTGCCGCGCGCGTCATCCCCGCTCGCCGCGCTCCCGGGCGAGCGCGCGATAGCCAATGTCCGGGCGGTACTGCACACCGCGCCAGCGGATCGACTCGACCAGCGCGTAGGCCGCTCGTTGGGCTTCGCCGACGTTGTCGCCCTGACCGACCGCGCACAGCACGCGGCCGCCATCGGTCAGCAACTCCTCGCCGCTGGCGCGCACGCCGGCGACAAATACCTTGCCGGGCAGGGCCGCGGCCCGCTCCAGGCCATCGATGCGATCACCCCTGCGGACATCCTCGGGGTAACCCTCTGCGGCCATCACGACGCCGAGCGCCGGGCGAGGATCCCATTCGGCAGACACCTCATCGAGACGCTGCTCGAGCGCCGCAAGGCACAGCTGCGGCAGATCGCTGCGCAAGCGCAGCATGATCGGCTGGGTCTCCGGATCGCCCAGACGGCAGTTGAATTCGAGTACGTTCGGTGTGCCATCCGACGCAATCATGATCCCGGCGTACAGAAAGCCGGTGTACGGCATGCCGTCAGCCGCCAGTCCGCGAAGCGTTGGCATGATCACTTCGTTGATGATGCGCGTGTGGATCGCCGGCGTCACGACCGGCGCTGGCGAGTACGCGCCCATGCCCCCGGTGTTTGGCCCGCAATCGCCCGCGTCGCGGCGTTTGTGATCCTGCGAAGTCGCAAATGGCAGCACGTGTTCGCCATCGGCCATCACGATGAAGCTAGCTTCTTCGCCGACCAGGAACTCCTCGATGACGACCTCGGTACCGGCGTCACCGAACTGCCCGGCGAACATGTCTTCGGCGGCTGCAATCGCCTCATCCGCCGTCTGCGCGATGATCACGCCCTTGCCGGCGGCGAGGCCGCTGGCCTTGACGACGATCGGCATCGGCTGCGACCGCACATAGGCTGCATCGAAGCTGCCCTGCGTAAAGGTTGCGTAGCGCGCCGTGGGGATCGCGTGCCGACGCAGGAATTCCTTGGTGAAGGCCTTGGAGCCTTCGAGTTGCGCCGGCGCGCGACGCGGCCCAAAGCACTTGAGGCCCGCGGCCTCGAAACGGTCGACGACGCCTGCGACCAGCGGTGCCTCGGGACCGACGATCGTCAGATCGACAGCTTCGGCACGCGCCAGCGCGACCAGAGCGTCGAGATCGTCGATGGCAACCGCGATATTGCGGATGCCGGGCTCCCGCCCGGTGCCGGGGTTGCCGGGCGCTACCAGCACTTCGGTGACGCTCGCCGCCTGGGCGCAGCGCCAGGCGATTGCGTGTTCCCGGCCGCCGGCGCCAATGATCAACACGCGCATGGGGGTGAGCTCAGTGGCGGAAGTGGCGCATGCCGGTGAAAACCATCGCGATACCATGCTGGTCGGCGGCAGCGATGACTTCCTCGTCGCGCTTGCTGCCCCCCGGCTGGATCACGGCGCGGATGCCGTACTCGGCGGCAATGTCGAGCCCGTCGCGGAACGGGAAGAACGCGTCCGAGGCCATCACCGCGCCGCGCACCTCGAGCTTTTCATCGGTAGCTTTCATCGCGGCGACCCGGCTCGAGTAGACGCGGCTCATCTGGCCCGCGCCGACACCGATCGTCGCCTGGTCGTGCGCGTAGACGATCGCGTTGGATTTGACGTACTTGCAGACTCGCCAGGCGAACAGCAGGTCCTGCAGTTCGCAGGCGTCCGGAGCTCGCCGCGTGACGATGCGCAGATCAGTCGCGCTGACGCGGCCTTCGTCCCGCGTCTGCGCGAGCAGTCCGCCGGTCACGCTGCGCAACTCGACTTCGGCGCCACTGTGTTCGTTGAGGTCGCCGAGCAGCAGCACCCGCAGTGTCGGCTTGCTCGCCAGCACCTCGCGCGCTGCTTCGTCGAGCGCAGGAACGGCGATGACTTCAACAAACTGGCGCTCGAGGATCTTCGCGGCGAGCGCTCGGTCGAGCTTGCGGTTGAAGGCGATGATGCCCCCGAACGCCGAAGTGGGATCGGTGCGGTAGGCAAGTTCGTAAGCGGCTTCGAGGGTTGCCGCGGTCGCAACGCCACAGGGATTGGCATGCTTGACGATCACGCAGGCAGGCGTCGTCCAGCCGCGCACACACTCGATGGCGGTGTCTGCATCGGCGATGTTGTTGAACGACAGATCCTTGCCCTGCAGCCGCTCGGCGCGGGCAATGCAGGCTCCATGCGTCGCAGGGTCCCGATAGAACGCCGCGCGCTGATGCGGATTCTCGCCGTAGCGCAGATCCTGTGCTTTGTCGAACACCAGCGGCAGGGTTTTCGGGAACGTCTCTCCCGGCGTCGGATGCTGACCTTGCAGATAGCTGGCAACCATCGTGTCGTAGCTTGCCGTGTGCGCATAGGCCTTGGCGGCCAGCCGGGCCCGCAGCGCAAAATCAGTGCGCAGCTCATTGCTGCGCAGCTGCCGCAGCAGGGCCGGGTAGTCCAGGGGGTCGACGACGACCGCGACCGAGTCGTGGTTCTTGGCTGCCGCGCGCACCATCGCCGGCCCGCCGACGTCGATGTTTTCGATCGCGGCCTGGTAGCTGCAACCGGGCCGCGCGACGGTCGCCGCAAACGGATACAGGTTGACGATCAGCAGATCGATCGGCGCGATGCCGTGAACCTGCATGACGCCTTCGTCGGTGCCACGCCGGCCGAGCAAGCCGCCATGGATCTTTGGATGCAGCGTCTTGACGCGCCCATCCATGATTTCCGGAAAGCCGGTGTGCGCCGCGACATCGGTAACCGCAATGCCCGCTGCGCGCAGTAGCGCTGCTGTGCCGCCGGTCGAGAGAATCTCGACCCTGGACTCCGCGAGATAAGTGGCAACCTCGATCAATCCGGTCTTGTCAGACACGGACAGCAGCGCGCGCCGCACAGGGTGCATGGACATGGCGCTCAGGCCGACAGACCGAACTGTTTCAGCTTCTTGCGCAGCGTGCCGCGATTGATGCCGAGGATACCGGCCGCGCGACTCTGGTTACCGTCGGCGTAGTCGAGCACTGCGCGGAACAAGGGTTCCTCGACTTCCCGCAGCACGAGGTCGTACAGGCGCGCGGGATGATGGCCGTTCAGGCTTTCGAAGTAGTGGTGCAGCGCCTGCTGCGTGTGATCGCGCAGCGGTAGTTCTTTGGAGGCGCGGTTCAGCATGGCGGACTCGCGCGCGCTGTGGTTCTTTCGTGCAGGCATCGTCTCGCCCCGCCGGTTGGATCTGCTGTCAGGCCGCTGCCGCGTTCCTGTCGACCCCAAGCTTCCTCTCGCGCCCGGCAATGATCCAGTGCCCCAGCGCCCCCTGTACGCTAGCAAATTGCGCCGACGTCGAAGCCGCTGCCATCCACGAGCGACGGATCGAGACTCCGTCATCGAGCAGCGCGCTATACCAGCCAAGATGCTTGCGTGCGATCCTGAGACCGGAATCTTCGCCGTAGAAAGCGTAGATCGACTCAAGATGCGCCAGAATAATATCACGCAGGGTCGCGTGCGCGAGCGCCGGTGCTGTCTGTCCGGTGGTCAGGAAAGCATTGACATCGCGAAACAGCCACGGTGCGCCGTGCGCCGCGCGGCCGATCATCACACCATCGGCGCCGGTCAATGCCAACACGGCGCCTGCTTTGTGCGCTGTGTCAATGTCACCGTTCGCGAACACCGGGATCGCGACGCACGACTTTATCTCTCGGATCGTTTCATACTCCGCAGCGCCATTATAGAAGTCCGCGCGCGTGCGGCCGTGGATGGCGATCGCGGCGATGCCGGCACTTTCGGCGAGCCGCGCAATGCGCGGGCCGTTGCGGTGCTCGCGATCCCAGCCAGTACGCGTCTTCAGAGTCACCGGAATGCCAAGCGGTGCCACTGCTTCGACCACAGCCGTCAGCAGCCGCGCCACCAGCGCTTCGTCGGTCAGCAAGGCTGAACCGCACAGGCGATTGCAGACTTTCTTGGCCGGGCAGCCCATATTGATGTCAATGATCTGCGCGCCGAGATCGACGTTGCGGCGTGCCGCGTCCGCGAGCGCGGCAGGGTCAGCGCCGGCCAGCTGGACGACACGCGGTTCGGGCTCGCCATCGTGATCCATGCGGCGCCGCGATTTTGCTGTGCGCCAAAGTCGCGTGTCGGAGGTGATCATTTCGGATGCGGCCAGGCCCACGCCGAAGTGCTTGCACAGCGTCCGGAATGGACGGTCCGTGACGCCCGCCATCGGTGCAAGCGCAGTCGTGGCGCCAAGCAGATGGCGGCCGATGCGAATCATTGCGCGGCGCTGCCGTCGTTGGCGCAGCGAATGCCGGCTGTTCCTTGCGGCAGGCAGGCGTCGAGCTCAAAGCCGACCGCTTTGCTGCCGGGATCGAGCAGCCGCACCGTCGCTTCGATCCGACCGCCCGGATCCAGAAAGGCGGATTCTTCCGCGCCGTACTGCAGCGGCGCGAGATCCCGCGACGCGATCCGATTGCCGTAGCGATCCTGCAGCGTCAGGCGCAGCAGCGGGGCAGGCTGTGCGTGCGCTGCCGTGTTGCGCAGCGTCGCGCGAACGGTCAGCACGCCCCGGACATTGGCATTGGCGTCGGTATCGGCGATCGCACCGAGCTGGCGGACTTCATAGCCACGCACATTCCAGTTGGGTGCCAGCGGTTGACCGAGCGCCGCATACAGCGCCGAGATCGGACGATTAACGCTTGGCAGTGTCGCCAGCACATCGCGATTCTGGTGCGCGAGCTGAGCGACCAGGGCGAGGCTCAGCAAGATGACGGCGGCAGGGTAGAGCCTCGCGAAGCGATCCGGCGCGGCGGCCGGCGCCGCAATGTCGTTCTCTACAGGGGTTTCTGGCGGAGATTCTGGCGGCAGCTCGGGCTCTGGAGCCGGTGCGGCGTCTTCGATGAGCTGGAACAACGGACGCTCTGGCAATTCGAGCGCCGAATCGTTGGCGGCTTCGTGCAGGTCTTCCGCCGGGTCCATGAACGGTTCGTTGGCGGCTTCCGAGTTGTCTTCCGAGGCGCCTTCGTCTGCGCCCGGTGTGGCCTCCGCCGTCGACAGCGAGGGTGGCGGTGCGTCCTCAGCCGGTTCGGCTGGCAGCTCCTCGGTACCGCTCGACTCCTCGAACAGGTAGTTCAGCGCATTGAACACCGTCGCACAGCGCCCGCAGCGCACCTGGCCCTGCGCAACCCGCAGGTCGGCGGCCGTGATCGACAGGGTCAAATGGCACTGTGGGCAGATCGTAATCATGGTGGGTGCCGCTGCGCCCGATTCTGAACGACCGGAGCGACGAGCGCACGGTTGCGGAAACCGGCCAGGCATTGCCAGTCGTTGTCCGACCCGACGACCGACAGCTCTGCCCACGGCGCGTAGGCCCTGACGACTTCGGCGACCTGGTGTTCCAGCAAGCCGGAAAGCACCAGGCGCCCGCCCGGCTGCACACTGCCGGCGAGCTGCGGTGCGAGTTCGCACAGCGGGCCGGAAAGAATGTTCGCCAGCAGCAGATCGACCGGCGCCTGCAGTGCCGCTGCGCTTGCCACTACAGACAACCGTGCGCTGACCGCGTTGCGCGCCGCGTTTTCAGCGGTGGCAGTCAAGGCCTGCGGGTCGATGTCAAAGGCTTGTACCGCAACCGATCCCAGCTTGGCGGCGGCAATCCCGAGGATGCCGGACCCGCAGCCGTAGTCGATCACGGTGTCGCCGCTGCGCAGTTCCCGATCCAGCCACTGCAGGCACAGCGCGGTGGTCGGGTGGGTGCCGGTGCCAAACGCCAGGCCCGGATCGAGCGTGACGATGATCGCGCCCATCTCGTTGACGATATCGTGCGTCGGGCAGACCCACAGCCGTGATCCGAACTGCATCGGCCTGAAGTCGCGCAGCCACTCACGTTCCCAGACGCGATCGGCCACTGCGCGGCACTGCATTCGCGAACCGGGCAGAGCGAGTTCGCGCGCCAGCTGTTCAAGCAGCGCCGAGGGTGCGCGATCCGCGTCGAACAGCGCCTGCAACCGGCTGGCCGGCCAGAGGCGGAACTCGCCGGGGGCGGGTTCCAGGATCGGATCGTCGCGCTGATCGGTGTAGGTGACCGCGGCGGCGCCTGCGGCAAACAGCTGCTCCTCGACAGCCTCCGCATCGAGCCCGTCGAGATCGATCGCGACTTCGAGGAAAGGCACGGCGAAGAGCGGCTCGGCGGCTTACTTGAGGCCGAGCCGGCGCTCCAGGTAGTGGATGTCGAGACCGCCCTGCTGGAAAGCCGCGTGGTTGAGGATCTCTTGATGCAGCGCCGTGTTGGTGCGGATACCCTCGATGACCATCTCGCCAAGCGCGTTCTTCATGCGCGCGATTGCGGTCTCGCGGGTGTCACCCGAGGTGATGATCTTGGCGATCAGCGAGTCATAGTTCGGCGGCACGTTATAGCCGGAGTAGACATGGCTGTCGACCCGTACGCCCGGACCGCCCGGCGCATGCCACAGCCGCACCGGGCCGGGCGAGGGCATGAAGGTCTTGGCGTCTTCGGCGTTGATCCGGCATTCGAGCGCGTGACCGGTGAGCTTGATGTCCGCTTGCGTCAGGTTCAGTTTTTCGCCCGAGGCGATCAGCAGCTGCGCCTTGACCAGGTCGATACCCGTCACCAGCTCGGTGACCGGATGCTCCACCTGGATGCGGGTGTTCATCTCGATGAAATAGAACTCGCCATCCTGGTACAGGAACTCGAGCGTGCCGGCGCTGCGATAGCCCACCGCACGGCAGGCCTCGGTCACGCGTTCGCCCATTTCGGCGCGCTGCTTGTCTGTGATGCCCGGCGCGGGAGCTTCTTCGATGACCTTCTGGTGGCGTCGCTGCATCGAGCAGTCGCGCTCACCCAGATGAATCACATTGCCGTAATTGTCGGCGAGCACCTGGAACTCGATATGGCGCGGCTTCTCGAGAAATTTCTCCATGTAGACCTGGTCGTTGCCGAACGCAGCCAGCGCCTCGGCCCGGGTGACGTTGACCGCGCTGAGCAGAGAGGTCGCATGGTGCACCACCCGCATGCCGCGTCCGCCGCCGCCGCCTGATGCCTTGATGATCACCGGATAGCCGATGTCCCTGGCGATGCGCTGCAGTTCGTCGACATCGTCGCCGAGCGGTTCGCCGGAGCCCGGCACGCAGGGCACGCCGGCGGCGGTCATGATCTTGATCGCCGAAACCTTGTCGCCCATCTTGCGGATGACATCGGCGCGCGGGCCGATGAACACAAAGCCGCTGCGTTCGACGCGTTCGGCGAAATCCGCGTTTTCCGAGAGGAAGCCGTAGCCGGGATGAATCGCTGCGGCGTCCGTGACTTCAGCCGCGCTGATGATCGCCGGCATGTTCAGGTAGCTCTTCGCCGAAGGTGCAGGTCCGATGCAGACCGTCTCATCCGCAAGCAGTACATGCTTGAGGCTGTAGTCAGCGGTGGAGTGCACCGCCACTGTCTTGATGCCGAGTTCGCGGCAGGCGCGCAGCACGCGCAGCGCGATTTCGCCACGGTTGGCAATCACGACCTTGTCGAGCACCGGGCTTACTCGAGCACGAACAGCGGCTGACCGTACTCGACCGGGTCGCCGTTGCTGACCAGGATCGAGGCGACGCGACCGGTACGCTCACTCTCAATCTGATTCATCATTTTCATGGCCTCGATGATGCACAGCACCTGACCTACCTTGATCTCGTCACCGACCGAGACGAAGGCCTTGGCACCAGGCGAAGGAGCTGCGTAGTAAGTGCCGACCATTGGCGCAGTCACGTTGTGTGCATTCGGGGACGCGGGTGGTGTCGCGAGCATTGGTCTGGCGGCCGCAGCGGGGTCGCTGCCTGGCATGGCCATCGGCATGGCGGCCGCGGCAGACGGCATGAAGAACGCCTGCGCGGGTGGCGCGGCACCGCCGGGCGGCATCCGGCTGATCCGTACGGATTCCTCGCCCTCCTTGATTTCGATCTCGGCGATGCCCGATTCCTGGAGCAGCTCGATCAGCTTCTTGACTTTGCGAATATCCATGATGCTTAGAGACCTCTTGGCGTCAGCCGTGCGACGGCCGCGCGGATGGCGAGTTCGTAGCCGATCGGTCCGAGCCCGACGATGCAGCCGACCGCGATGTCGGAGAAATAGGAATGCTGGCGAAATGACTCGCGCGAGAAGGTATTGCTCAGGTGTACTTCTATGAACGGCACGCGCACGCCGGCCAGCGCGTCACGAATCGACACGCTGGTGTGGGTAAAGGCGCCCGGATTGATCACGATGAACTGCACCCCGTCGGCCGGGGCGCGGTGAATGCGCTCGACCAGCTCGTGCTCCGCGTTCGACTGAAAGGCGTCTATCGAAGCGCCGAGCTGCCGCGCCAGTGCGTCGCATCGCGCGACGATCGACTCCAGGGTGGCGCTGCCGTAGATCGCGGGCTCGCGCTGCCCGAGCAGATTCAGGTTCGGGCCATTTAACAGAAGAAGCTGCGCCATAGAGGCGCAATGTAACCCAACTCAACGAAGATCACGCAACTTCGCGGGCGAGCGCAAACTGCTTCAGCTGTTCGGCAATGTCGCGCTGGACCGCTTCGAGGCTGGCCCGTCCGGCGTTCAGGTCCTTGATTCTGCGCAGAATGTACGCGGCTTCGTCGGCGTGCAGTTCGCCAACCTTAAGGGTGACCAATCGGCGCTTCGCATCGCCGAATACGGTAAACGGCAACATCAGTTCCATGCCGAAGGCCTGGGCGGCTTCCAGGCCGTCCTGTTCGCCAATCAGCAAGGGATAGTCGATGCCGATTTCGGCTGCATACCGGATCACGTCGTCGCGAAAGTCGACGGCCACGCCAATGACTTCAACGCCGTCGCTGCGGTGTGTCTGGCGGAGCTCGCGCAACAGCGGGATTTCGCGCCGGCACGGCGCGCACCAGGTGGCCCAGAAGTTCACGACCAGGATGGGGTCGGTGAAGCTCGACAGCGCACGCGAGGGGCCTTCCAGGGTCTGCAGGCTGAAGTCGGGCAGGGATTTTGGGATGGTCCGCGTCACCGCCGCAGCTGTCGCGTCAAGAACTGGAGCAGCGCTCGATGGCGCCACAGCCGCCTCAGGCGCGGTTCGCGACAGTGCACCGAATCCGAGGTAGCCGACGCCCGCCGCAGCGGCGGCGATCAACAGTGAAAGTGCGGCGAAGCGGATCGAGGACATACGCCTATCTTGCCGCAATCGCCTCCCGGGACAAGGGGCCAAATTGCTCGGCCTTCATGTAGCCGACCACTCGATACTCGCTGCGTTCCTCGCCGTCCGGGCCATAGAAGGCAATGGTCGGCGGGCCGAAAATGCCGAAGCGCTTCAGCAGCGCCTGATCGTCCGCGTTGTGGGCGGTGACATCCGCCTTCAGCAGCACCGCGTTCGCGAGCCCCCGCTGCACTTCGGCATCCGAGAACGTATAGGCCTCCATCTCCTTGCACGACACGCACCAGTCCGCATAGAAGTCGAGCATCACGGGCCGACCCGCTGCGCTCGCGGCGGCGACTTCGAGATCGAGTTCCGCAACGCTTTTGACACGCTTGAATTCAAGCGCAGGCTTATCGGCGATCAGGAACGGCAGGGGCGCGAGCGGATTCGTGCCGCCCAGCGCCGCGCCCGCGCACAGCACCAGTGCATAGGCGGCGAAGCTGGCTCCAGCCGCCCGCAGCGCCCAGAGCCCCGCCGTCGCGCGCGGAGCAGCCGCATTCCACAACACCCAGGCCGCCGCGGCAGCCGGCACGGCCCAAAGCAGCAGCGTCCACGGTGCCGGCACGATGCGAGCCAGCATCCATGCGGCAACGGCAAGCATCAGTGCGCCGAACGCGCGCTTGACGGTTTCCATCCAGGCGCCGGCGCGCGGCAGCAGCTTGCCCGCCGAGGTGCCGATCGCGAGCAGCGGCGCGCCCATACCGAGCGACATCGCGAACAGCGCGCTGCCGCCGCGGAACACCTCGCCGGTCTGGCCGATCACCGCCAGCGTGGCAAACAGCGGTGGCGCGACGCAGGCGCTGACGATCAGCGCCGACAAGGCCCCCATGACGGCAACTCCGCCGTAGCTGCCGGCGCGCTGCCGGTTGCTGAGGTCCGTGATCCGCGTCTGCAGTGCGGCCGGCATCTGGATTGTGAAGGCGCCGAACATTGCGAGCGCAAACGCGACGAACAGCGCCGCGAACAGCACGATGATCCAGGTTTGCTGGAACAGCGCCTGCACCTGCTGACCGGCCGCGGCGGCCGCGATACCAGCGAGAGTGTTGGTGCAGGCCATGCCGAGCACGTACGCGAGCGACAGGCCGAAAGCGCGGCGCGTGGTCACGTTCGCGCCCTGGCCCGCGATGATGCCCGACAGGATTGGCACCATCGGCAGTACGCAGGGCGTCAGCGACAGCAGCAGCCCGAGCCCGAAGAAGGTCGCGAGCACGCCGAACAGCTGGCCATCGCGGACGAAGACGGCGAGGCGATCCTGCTCGGAGACAAAGGGCCGGGCGGGCGGCGGTGGTGCGGCGGAACCTGAGCCCGCCGGCAGCAGCACGGCGAGCTGCTTGGTCTCGGGCGGGTAGCACAGCCCGGCTTCAGCGCAACCCTGGAAGGTCACCGCGAGCGGCAGCGACAGTTCGCCGCCCGGCGCGCGCGACACCGCGACGCTCGCCAGCAGTTCGTCGTAATAGACTTCCTGCTCGCCGAAGAACTCATCGGTCTTGGATTTGCCCTTGGGCAGGGACAGCACGCCCAGTTGCGCGTCACTGCTGGGGGTCGTCACGCCAAGGCGTTGGCGATACAGGTAATAGCCGGGCGCGATTTCCCACACCAGTCGCACGCGGTCAGGGCCGTCGGCGAACACCGCGAGCCGGAATGCTTCATCGAGCGGCAGGAAGTCCGAGTCGTTGCTGGCGTCGCGCGCGGCTGAGAACAAGTCGAGGCCGCGTGCCGCAGGCGCCGCGACGGTCGCGGGAGCGGCGGCCAACTTCACGCTGGCGCGCCAGGTGGTAGGCGGATAACACAGCCCCGCGTCGGCGCAGCCCTGCAATTTCAGATCCACCGGCAGTGCGGTGCCCACCGCCTCTGCGCTGGTTGCAGGGACCCTGACCGTGAACTCGCCGCGAAATACTTCCTGTTCGCCGAAGAACTCGTCGGAGTGCATCTCGCCGGTCGGGTACACGGGCTCGGCCAGGGTCAGGCGCCCATCCGGCGACTCGACGCCCATGCGCTTGCGGTACAGGTAGTAACCCTTCGCCACCCGCCAGTTGATGTTCAGCGCGTCGCCATCGTGACTGACGGAGTAGCGAAAGGCCTGATCGGGCGGCAGGAAATCGTCTGCGGCCGCCGCGATCGCCGTCCAGGATGCCAGCAGCAGCGCGGCCAGCCCGGCACAAATGGTGCGTTGCATCATGATCAGACGGACATCCTGCTTAGCGGGCGATTTGGCTGGGGCGCGCGACCTTGCGCCCGGCAGACCACCGCCAATACTGGGAGATTGCCCGCCCGACGGCTGTGCGCCAAGTCCTTAGTCTCGCAGCCGGCCTTGAAATTCGACGTTCCGCCGCTATTATTAGCAGCCGTTGGGGGAGAGTGCTAACAAGCCTTTCCCTCCGGCACCGGTTTTTCGATCTCAACTGCAAGTCAGCTCAAGGAGTGCATCCATGAAGATTCGTCCTCTTCACGACCGAGTGATCGTGAAGCGCCTCGAGGAAGAGCGCACGTCACCCGGCGGCATCGTGATCCCCGACAGCGCGGCAGAGAAGCCCGTCCAGGGAAAGATTGTCGCGGTCGGCAAGGGCAAGATCCTCGAAGACGGCAAGGTCCGTCCGCTCGACATCAAGGTCGGCGACAAGATCCTGTTCGGCAAATACAGCGGAACTGAAGTCAAGGTCGACGGCGATGATCTCCTCGTGATGCGCGAGGAAGACATCATGGCCGTGATCGAAGGCAAATAAGGAGAACTCAAGATGGCTGCCAAGGAAGTACGTTTCGGTGATGACGCCCGCACCCGCATGGTTCGCGGCGTCAATATTCTCGCCAACGCCGTCAAGGCGACGCTCGGCCCCAAGGGCCGCAATGCCGTGCTCGAGAAGAGCTTCGGCGCTCCGACGATCACCAAGGACGGCGTCTCCGTCGCCAAGGAAATCGAACTGAAGGATCGGTTCGAGAACATGGGCGCACAGATGGTCAAGGAAGTCGCGTCCAACACCTCCGACGAGGCTGGTGACGGCACCACGACCGCGACGGTGCTGGCACAGGCGATCGTCCGCGAAGGTCTCAAGGCCGTTGCCTCGGGCCGCAACCCGATGGACATCAAGCGCGGTATCGACAAGGCCGTGATTGCCGCGACCGAGGAAATCAAGAAGCTCAGCAAGCCGTGCAAGGACAGCAAGGCAATCGCGCAGGTCGGCACGATCAGCGCCAACAGCGACGAGTCGATCGGCAAGACGATCGCCGAAGCAATGGAAAAGGTCGGCAAGGAAGGCGTGATCACGGTCGAGGAAGGCTCGGGTCTGCAGAACGAACTCGAAGTCGTCGAGGGCATGCAGTTCGACCGCGGCTATCTGTCGCCGTACTTCATCAACCAGCAGGCGAATCAGACGGCCGCGTTCGAAAAGCCGTTCATCCTGCTCGTCGACAAGAAGATATCGAACATCCGTGAGTTGCTGCCGCTGCTCGAGGGCGTCGCGAAGGCGGGTCGTCCGCTGATCGTCGTCGCTGAGGACGTCGAGGGTGAGGCACTGGCGACCCTGGTCGTCAACAACATCCGCGGCATTCTCAAAGTCGCCGCTGTCAAGGCGCCGGGCTTTGGCGATCGCCGCAAGGCGATGCTGCAGGACATCGCGATCCTGACGGGTGGCACGGTGATCTCTGACGAGGTCGGCTTGCAGCTCGAGAAGGCGACGTTGAACGATCTGGGCGAAGCCAAGAAGATCGTCGTCGAGAAGGAAAACACCACGATCATCGACGGTGCCGGCAAGGCAAGCGACATCAAGGCGCGCATCGAGTCGATTCGCCAGCAGGCTGAAGAGGCCACCAGCGACTATGACAAGGAAAAACTGCAGGAGCGCGTTGCCAAGCTCTCTGGCGGCGTTGCCGTGATCAAGGTCGGTGCCGCGACCGAGATCGAGATGAAGGAAAAGAAGGCCCGCGTCGAAGACGCCCTGCACGCGACCCGTGCGGCGGTCGAGGAAGGCGTGGTTCCGGGCGGCGGTGTGGCGCTGGTTCGGGCGATCAAGGCTCTCGAGAAGCTGGAAGGCAAGAACGAGGACCAGACCGTCGGCATCCGGATCCTGGCGCGAGCGATCGAGGAGCCGTTGCGGCAGATCGTCGAGAACGCCGGCGAAGACGCGGCGGTGATTCTGAACGAAGTGCGTCGTGGCAAGGGTGCGTACGGCTACAACGCCGCGACCGGTGAATACGGCGACATGCTCGAGGCCGGCATTCTCGATCCAGCCAAGGTCACGCGCCTGGCGCTGCAGAACGCAGCGTCGGTGGCGGGCCTGCTGCTGACGACCGAGGTCATGATTGCCGAGGCCCCGAAGGACGAGTCCGACCACGCGCACCCGTCTTCGGGCGGCATGGGCGGCATGGGCGGCATGGATATGTAACGCATCGCGTTACCTGATCCTGACGTTCGAAGGAACGAGAGGGCCCGGCGGCAACGCAGGGCCCTTTTTATTTAGCGCAGCTTCTCGAGCACCGCGATGTAGTCTTTGCCGCGATTGATGCGCAAGCCGTCATCGAGATAAGTCACCGTCGACAAGGACGGTGGCCGATTTGGCGTTGCGGGTAAGTCGATCGCCAGCGGCACCTCGGCCCCGAGGCCGAGCGCAGCACGCAGGGCGGCTGGCGTCACATCGACTCGCGCCGGCACGAACTCAATGCGCCGGAAACTCACTTCGAGGTCGTTTGACCGCGCGTTGGAGATCCCAAGCTCCGCAGTCGCGAAATACAGCGCCGGCAGATTATCCGGCCCGACCCGCAGCACCAACGTGTTGCGGTACTGGCCCTTTGCCGGCTGCAGTTCCTGCAGCACTTGCTCGACGTGGGCTTTGCCGCCGCTGGCGCCGCCACCCGGCAAGGTGCGGGTCATGAAGGAGACGTCCACGTCACCAAATACGCCCTGGCTGCTGAAGCGGGTCAGCCACTGTCCCCGCAGTTGTTCGCTGCGCGCGTTGAGATCTGGCGCGGGTCCGGTGCGCTCGAGTGCCGCCGCTGCCGCATCAATTCTTGCCGTGATGTCGGCGGTTGGTGTTGAGCCCGGCTCGTACTCGGTAAGTGCCGCGAGCAGCGCGGCGCGCGCCACGGCCGGGGGTGATTCAGCAGAGTGTGCGGCGCATGGCAGCGCCGCGAGTAGGCAGAGCGCGGTCAGTTGCAGCAGTCGTTGAGTCCAGTGAAGCACGCTATGTCTCCGTTGATTGATGGCTCCCGAGCCTCGCCACAATAAGCTAAATGACTGTCAAGCCGACTACCTGCGTGTTTCAGGTAGTATTCGCGGTTCCGCGCCGCGCGGGTTGAGTGCACGGCGTTGATCACAAGAAGCTTGAGGTGACGATGCGCCTGACGATCGGTATTCCGCGCGAGAGCTTCGCGGGCGAGAAGCGTGTGGCGAGCGTGCCCGAGGTGGTCGAGAAGCTGATCAGGCTCGGCTTCGACGTGGCCGTCGAGCGCGGTGCCGGCGCTGCGGCGAACTTCAGCGATGACGCATACCAGGCGGCCGGCGCGCGCATTGTCGACGGCGCAGCGGACCTGCTCGGCGGTGTCGATGTGCTGTTCAAGGTCCGGGCGCCGACCGCCGATGAAGTTGCGGCGATCAAGCCCGGCTGCACGCTGGTGAGTTTCATCTGGCCCGCGCAGAACCCGGAGCTGCTGCAGCAGCTCGCTGCCCGGCAGGCCACGGTGCTTGCGATCGACGCGCTGCCGCGGCAGTTGTCGCGTGCACAGAAGATGGACGCGCTGACCTCGATGGCCGGCGTCAGCGGCTATCGCGCCGTGATCGAGGCGGCGCATGCCTTCGGCCGGCCGTTCAATGGCCAGATTACGGCGGCCGGCAAAATTCCGCCTGCCAAGGTCTTTATCGCCGGCGCGGGCGTCGCCGGTCTTGCGGCGATCGGCGCAGCGGCGAGTCTCGGTGCGATCGTGCGCGCCAACGATACGCGCGCCGAGGTCGCTGACCAGGTCGGCTCGCTCGGCGGCGAGTTCGTCAAAGTCGACTACGAGGAGGAGGGTTCCGGCGGCGGCGGCTACGCCCGGGTCATGAGCGAGGGTTTTCAGCAAGCGCAGCGCGAGATGTATGCCAAGCAAGCTCGCGAGGTCGACATCATCATCACGACGGCGCTGATCCCGGGCAAGCCGGCACCGCGGCTGATCACCGCTGAGATGGTCAAGACCATGCGGCCAGGCAGTGTGATCGTCGACATGGCGGCAGAGCAGGGCGGCAACTGCGAGTTGACAGTGCCCGGGGAGCTGGTTGTCCGGCATAGCGTCACGATCATCGGTTACACCGACCTTGCGAGCCGTCTCGCGCGACAGTCCTCAACGCTGTATGCGAACAACCTGCTGCGTCTGACCGAGGAGCTGTGCAAGACCAAGGACGGCGTGCTGAACGTCGACATGGAGGACGACGCGATCCGAGGTCTGACGGTGCTCAAGGATGGCCAGATCACCTGGCCGCCACCGCCACTGAAGCTGCCGGCGCCGAAGCCGGCAAAGCCTGCGGCAGCCGCCGCGGCGGCTGACAGGAAGTCAGGCAGTCATGGTCACGGCGGCGCCGGCGAGCCGTCTTCACTTGCGAATCTCGCGATAGTGTTCGGCGCTGGCGCGCTGCTTTTTTGGCTCGTCGGTGCATTTGCACCGCCGTCGTTCACGCAGCACTTTACGGTGTTCGTGCTGGCCTGTTTCATTGGCTATATGGTCGTCTGGAACGTCAAGCCCTCGCTGCACACGCCGCTGATGAGCGTGACGAATGCGATCTCGAGCATCATTGCCGTCGGTGCGCTGGTGCAGGTGGCTCCGCCGCTGGGCGATGCCGCGGCCGATCGGCCGACGACGCTGATCGCTGGCCTCGCGGTCACCGCGCTGGTGCTGACGGCCGTCAATATGTTCGGCGGCTTCGCCGTCACGCGTCGCATGCTTGCGATGTTCCGCAAGTAAGGTACCGACGGCATGTCTGCAAACCTTGCCAATGTCGCCTATCTCGGTGCGGCCATCCTGTTCATCCTGAGTCTGGGCGGCCTGTCGAATCCCGAGACCGCGCGCCGTGGCAACTATTACGGCATCGTTGGCATGGCGATCGCCGTGCTCGCAACGGTGTTGGGTCCGCGGGTCACGGCGGCCGGCCTGCCCTGGATCGTCGGCGCGCTCGCAATCGGTGGCTCGATCGGCCTCTATGCCGCAAAGAAAGTGCAGATGACGCAGATGCCCGAGCTGGTGGCGCTGATGCACAGTCTCGTGGGCTTTGCCGCCTGCCTGGTCGGTTTTGCGAGCTATGTCGATACTTCGATCGTTTACGAGGGCGCCGAGAAGACGATCCATCTGGTCGAAATCTATCTCGGTATCCTGATCGGTGCGGTCACGTTCTCGGGCTCGCTGATTGCCTTCGGCAAGCTGTCGGGCAAGATCGGTGGCAAGCCGCTGCTGCTGCCGGCGCGTCACTGGATCAACCTTGCCGGACTGATCGCCGTGATCGCCTTCGGTGTGCAGTTCGTGCAGGCCGGGAACGTCGACGCGGGGCTGGTGCCGCTGCTGCTGATGACCGTGATCGCGCTGCTGTTCGGCATGCACATGGTCATGGCGATCGGCGGTGCCGATATGCCGGTCGTGGTATCGATGCTGAATAGTTACTCGGGCTGGGCGGCCGCGGCGACTGGCTTCATGCTGTCGAACGATCTGCTGATCGTGACCGGCGCGCTGGTCGGCTCCTCGGGCGCGATTCTGTCCTACATCATGTGCCGCGCCATGAATCGGCAGTTCCTGAGCGTGATCGCGGGCGGCTTCGGCACCGGTGGCGGCGCCATTCCGGCAGCCGCCGGCGGCGCGCAGATCGAAGGCGAGGTGACGCCGATCGGTGCCGTGGAGACCGCAGAACTGCTGCGTGGCTCGAAGAACGTCGTGATCGTGCCCGGCTACGGCATGGCTGTGGCCCAGGCGCAGCACACGGTATTCGATATCACCAAGTTGCTGCGCGACTCCGGTGTGAACGTGCGCTTCGCAATTCACCCGGTGGCGGGCCGCATGCCCGGCCACATGAACGTGCTGCTGGCCGAGGCCAAGGTACCGTACGACATCGTGCTCGAGATGGACGAGATCAACGAAGACTTCCCGCAGACCGACGTCACGATGGTGATCGGCGCGAACGACATCGTGAACCCGGCTGCGCAGGATGATCCGAGCAGCCCGATCGCCGGCATGCCGGTGCTCGAAGTGTGGAACTCGAAGACCTCGATCGTCATGAAGCGCTCGATGGCCTCAGGCTATGCCGGTGTCGATAATCCGCTGTTCTTCAAGGACAACAACCGGATGCTGTTCGGTGACGCCAAGAAGATGCTCGACGAAGTGCTCAGCGCATTGAAGGCTTGAAGCTCGGCCGCCATACGGCCAGCAGAATGTTCGCCAATGACAGGGCGAGCATGGTCCACAGTCCCGCCCATTCGGTACGCAGCAAGGGAGCCAGCGCTGCCTGGTCGGCGGTGCCGCTGGCGAGCGCCGCGGCCGCGAGTTCGTTGGCCCGTGTGGCGCTCGATTGGATCGTCAGCAGCGTACCTTCGAACATCACGAGCCCAAGCAGTGCTTTGATCCAGGCCCAGCCGGTGTCCATAAACGCTTTGGTTACGGCGATCGCGAGCAGCCCGCTGATCAGCGTGATCATCAGCGAGGGCATCAGGATCCAACTCGCGATGGCATCAATGCCGGCGCGCACCGCGGCGTAGCCGGCCAGCGAATCCTTTGGCGCGGTGCTGACGAGCACCACGCAGCAGGCGAGTGAACCCATCACACCGACCGCGCCGAGCTGATGCAGGATCTTGAGAATGCGGGCCCACATGGTTCACAGCGTGCGCACGATCACTTCTGCTGCAGCATTTCCGACAGCCCGAGGCCGGTCAGGGCCTTGGCGCTGTGCGCGAGCCACCACATCAGCCCCATCATCATGGCCATTGACGGCAGTGCGATGGCGGGATAACTGAGCAGCGTCAGCCGGCCGAGTTCCGAGTTGAACGCCTCGGTACCGGCCGGGCTTCTGACGATCCAGCGTGCCAGTACGAAGTTCATGACCGCCGAGAACGCGAAGGTGCCGGCAAGGCCAAGCGTGCCGCGGCGCAGCCGCTCATCGAATCGGGTCCGGGTGCCGCGTTCCTGCAGCGCCGCCTCAATCTTCGGCACGTTGAACAGCTGCGGATTGAACACCAGCACCCTGATCAACGGCCAACGAGTCCAGCTCGAGCCGAGCACGGCGAGCCCGATCAGCGCAGGAATCGCCGCCTCCTTGACCGCGAGCCAGTACGGGTCGACCTTCAGCAGGCCGATGCCGCCGGTCAGCAAGGTGCTGACGACGCCGAGCAGCGCGAGCCAGCTGAGCTTGCGCCGCGTGATGGCATCGCGGATGCCCCAGCCGATCGGAAACGACAGCGCCAGCAGCAGCGCACCGGTCGTGCCGAGCCGTTCGGCACTGCTCAGCTGCATCAGGACTACGGCCGGCACGATGATCGTGATCGCGATCTCGAGCAGCGGATTGCCTTGGCCGACAGGGGCGACGGCGGGGCGGCGGGTAGGGTCTGTCATAAGTCAGCAAGCCTAACCTGCCGCGAGCCGGCTGGCAGCCCGCGACTGCACGGCGCAGAGCCGCATCGACGTGTCCGCGCGTTTTCTGCTACCGTCGCGCCCCCGCGATGCTGTCCACGTCCCATATTTCCATCCAGTTCGGCGCCAAGCCGCTGTTCGAGAACGTCACCGTCAAGTTCTCGGACGGCAACCGCTATGGCCTGATCGGCGCCAACGGCTGCGGCAAGTCCACGCTGATGAAAATCCTCGGCCGCGAGCTCGAACAGAGTTCGGGCGAGGTCATGCTGCAGACCGGCATGCGTCTCGGCAAGCTGAACCAGAACCAGTTTGCCTACGAAGACGAGCGCGTGCTCGATGTGGTCATGCAGGGGCACGTCGAGATGTGGAATGCCATGCGCGAGCGCGACGCGATCTACGCCGATCCCGATTCGACCGACAACGACTACATGCGCGCCGCGGATCTCGAGGCCAGGTTCGCCGAATACGGTGGCTACAACGCCGAAGCGCGCGCTGGCAGCATTCTGGCCGGCGCGGGCATTGCCGAGTCGCTGCACAATGGGCCGATGCGCGAGGTCGCGCCGGGCTGGAAGCTACGCGTGCTGCTGGCGCAGGCGCTGTTCTCGAAGCCGGACGTGCTTTTGCTCGATGAGCCGACCAACAACCTGGACATCAATTCGATTCGCTGGCTCGAAGGTGAGCTGAACAACTACGACGCGACGATGATCATCATCAGTCACGATCGTCACTTCCTGAACCAGGTCTGCACGCATATTGCCGACCTTGATTTCGGCGAGCTGCGCATCTACCCCGGCAACTATGACGACTTCATGCTCGCTTCGACCCAGGCCCGCGAGCGCGTCGCGGCGGCCAATGCCAAGGCCAAGGACCGCGTGGCAGAGCTGCAGGAGTTCGTGCGGCGATTCTCGGCCAATGCCTCGAAGGCGCGGCAGGCGACCTCGCGCCGCAAGCAGATCGACAAGATCCGCATCGAGGAGATGAAGCCCTCGTCACGGCAGAACCCCTACATCCGCTTCGAGCAGGCGAAGAAGCTGTATCGCTCCTGCGTGTCGGTCGAGAAGCTCGGCTTTACGTACCCGGGTGCGGACGCGCCAGTGCTTGCGAAGTTGAGCTTCGAAGTCGAGGCCGGTGAGCGCATCGCGATCATCGGCCCGAACGGCATCGGCAAGACGACACTGCTGCGCTGCCTGGCCGGCGAACTGACGCCGAGTCATGGCGGCATCAAGTGGGTGGAGAATGCCGACGTTGGCCATATGCCACAGGATCCGCAGACCGAGTTCGCCCGCAAAGTCGATTTGTTCACGTGGATGGGCGAGTGGCAGGTGCCGAGCGATGACCAGATTGTGCGCGCGACACTCGGGCGGATGCTGTTCTCCGGCGATGAAACCAAGAAGCCGGTCACGGTGCTGTCCGGTGGTGAGAAGGGTCGCATGATCTACGGCAAGCTGACGTTGACGCAGCCGAACGTCATGCTGCTGGACGAGCCCACCAACCACATGGACATGGAAACGATCGAGTCGCTGCAGATCGCACTCGAGAAGTATCCCGGGACCTTGATCTTCGTGTCACACGACCGGGAACTGGTCGGCGGTCTGGCAACGCGCATCCTCGAGATGCAACCGGGCGGCGCGATTGTCGATTACCGCGGCAGCTACGACGAGTACCTGCAGGCCCAGGGCATCGCGGCCTGAGGTTTTGTGATGCAGTAATTGCAGAGTCGCTGGAGGCAGCCAGCTGAGGTAGGCTGCGCGCCATGCATCTGTTCAAGCTCCTGGCCGCAACCCTGACGGCTGCCCTGGTGATCGCCGGCTGTGGCGGCCAGCCAGCGCCTGCGGGCGGCCCGCCGGCCGGTCCACCGCCGCTGACCGTCGTCACGGCGATGCCTGAGCGGCAGCAACTGGGCGTCGAGATCGAGGCGGTGGGCACGGCGCTTGCGAACGAGTCGGTCGAGATCACGGCCAAGGTGTCGAACCGGATCGAGGCGATCCGCTTCGATGATGGCGAGCGGGTCAAGCGCGGTACAGTGCTGGTCGAACTGGACCGTGCGCAGACCGCAGCTGATCTCGCCGAAGCAGAAGCAAATCTTGCGGAGAGCCGCAATCAGTTCGCGCGCGGCCGAGATCTGGCCGTGACGGCGGCATTGTCCCGCGCGCAACTCGACCAGCTTGAAACTGCGGTCAAGACGGCCGAGGCGCGGCTCAGTGCGGCGCGTGCACGGCTGGCCGACACGGTGATCCGTGCGCCGTTCGATGGTCAGGCGGGATTTCGCCAGGTCAGCGTCGGGGGCCTCGTGAATCCTGGTGCGGTCATCACCACGCTCGACGACACTTCCGTGATCAAGCTCGAGTTCACGGTGCCGCAGAGTTTTCTGTCGGACCTCGCACCGGGTCTTCCGATCGAGGCGCGCGTGGATGGTCTCAGTGAGCGAATCTTCGTCGGCAAGGTCGCGACAATTTCGCCGCGTGTCGATCCCCTGACCCGCTCGGTCGCGGTGCGCGCGGAACTCCCCAACCCGCAGCGACTGCTGAAGCCCGGCATGTTCATGAGCGTCACGCTGCGGGGTTCCGAGACGTCGATGCTGGTGCTCCCCGAGCAGGCGCTGGTACCTGAGGACGGTCGGAACTACGTTTTCGTGGTCAATAACGGACGTGCCGAGCGCCGTGAAGTCACGGCAGGCCTGCGTCAGCCTGGTTTTGTGGCCATCCTGCAGGGCCTGACCGATGGCGAACGCGTGATTGTCGACGGCACGTTCCGCACTCGCGACGGTGCAGCCGTGATCGAGGCGGGCACCGCGCCGCCGGCGGAGCCGGCCCGCCCATGACGCTGTCAGAGTTCTGCATCCGGCGGCCGGTGTTCGCAACCGTGCTGTCGCTGCTGCTGGTGATCTTCGGACTGGTCTCACTCGAGCGCTTGACGGTCCGCGAGTATCCCGACATCAGCCGCCCGGTCGTCTCGATCAACACGGTGTACCGCGGCGCCTCCGCGGCGGTCGTCGAGAGCAAGATCACGCAGGCGATCGAAGAGCGGGTCGGCGGCATCGAGGGAGTCATCAAACTCGAGTCCGACAGCGAGGACGAGCGCTCCAGCATCCGCATCGAATTCGATGTCGAGCGCGACATCGACGCCGCCGCCAATGATGTCCGGGACCGCATCGCCCGCGTACTGGCAACGCTGCCGCCGGAGGCCGATCCGCCGCAGGTCACCAAGGCCGATGCCGGCGCCGAGTCGGTCATGTTCCTGAATTTCCGCGCACCGGCGATGACACCGCTCGAGGCGACCGATTACGTCGAGCGCTACATCGTCGATCGACTGTCGGTTGTGCCCGGTGTGGCGCGTGCGAGCGTCTCTGGCGGCCGGCGCGCCGCAATGCGGATCTGGCTCGACCGGCAGGCGCTCGCGGCACGGCAGCTGACGGTCAGCGACATCGAGAGTGCGCTGCGGCGCGAGAACGTGTTGCTGCCGGCCGGGCGGATTGAATCGACGCAGCGCGAGTTCTCGCTGCGCACCGAGGTCGGGCTCGATACCGAGGCGGACTTTCGTGCCCTCGTCATTGGTCGCGGTGCGGCGGGCCACCTGGTGCGGCTCGGCGAGGTTGCCGAGGTGCGGCTCGGTGCCGAGGACGAGCGCACGCTGCTGCGGACCGATGGCAGCACGGGCGTCGGGATGGGTATCGAGGCGCAGTCGAAGGCCAACGTGCTCGATGTCGTGCGCGGCGTGCGTGCCGAAGTACAACGGATCACCGACGAACTGCCCGATGGCGCGGAGCTGCTGATCAACGTCGACAACGGCGTCGCCATCGAAGCAGCACTTCGCGAGGTGCTGATCGCGATCGTGTTCGCCTTCGGTTCCGTGCTGCTGGTGATCTACTCGTTCCTCGGCACGCTGCGCAGCACGCTGATCCCGGCGATCACGATCCCGGTGTCGATCACCGCTGCGGCGATCGCGATGTACGCGCTCGGTTATTCGATCAACGTGCTGACGCTGCTCGGCCTCGTGCTCGCCATCGGTCTGGTCGTCGACGATGCGATCGTAGTGCTCGAGAACATCTATCGTCGCGCCGAACAGCATGAGTCGCCGATCGTTGCAGCCGTGAACGGCAGTCGCGAGATTGGTTTTGCCGTGATCGCAACGACTTTGACCCTTGCCGCGGTGTTCGTGCCGATTTCGTTCCTGCCCGGCGATGTCGGCCGGCTTTTTCGTGAATTTGGGCTGACGCTTGCGGCCGCGGTGCTGTTCTCGGCGCTGGTGGCCCTGACGCTGACGCCGATGATGGCCTCGAAGCTGCCGCCCGAGGATCGCAGCCGTCACTCGGCCGTCGCGCGACGCATCGGAGTCTGGTTCGATCGTCTCGCAGCGGCCTATGACCGCAGGCTGCGGCAGCTGATCGGCCGGCCCTGGCTGATCGTCGGCGGTGTGCTGGGACTGTCTGTGCTGGGGGCGGTGACGTTCCGCAGCATTCCCGAGGAGTTCTCGCCGACGGCTGATGTCGGGCGCGTGTTCATCAGCATGACCGGGCCGGAAGGCGCGAGTTTCGCCTACACCGAGGAATACGGCCGGCGCATCGAGGCGGTGCTGCAGCGCGAAATGGACAAGGGCGAGATCCAGCGGGTGGTGTTCCGGATGCCAGGCGGCTTTGGCGGCGGCACGGGCGCCGTCAACACGGCGCGGGTAATCGTGGTGCTGGTCGACTGGCGGGATCGACAGCGCAGCGCCCAGGAGATCGCGCGCGGACTGGTGCGCGAACTGGGCAAGCTGCCGGGCGTGCGCGCGTTCCCGATCACGCCAGGGAGCTTGCGCGTCGGCTTTGGCTCGCCGGTGCAGGCCGTGATCGGTGGGCCCGATTACGAGCGCCTCGCCGAGTGGTCGGCGAAGCTGACGCCGATCGCCGAGGCGAATCCCGGATTGACTGGCGTGGATTCAAGCTGGAAGGCGAGCAAGCCGCAGGTCAACGTGGCGATCGATCGCAACCGCGCGGCCGACCTCGGCGTGTCGCTGCAGACGGTCGGGCGCACGCTTGAAACCGTGCTCGGCTCGCGCATCGTCACGACGTTCATCGACCGCGGTCGCGAGTACAACGTGATCCTGCAGGCAGACCGCGAGGATCGCGCAACGTTCTCGGACCTGACCAATATCCAGGTGCGCTCGGATCGCAGCGGCGAGCTGATTCCGCTCGCGAACATCGTACGGCTGACAGAGACCACCGGGCCGACCGAGTTGTCACGGTTCAATCGCCTGCGCGCCTTCGAGATCTCGGCGGATCTTGCCGAGGGCTACAGCATGGGCGAGGCGGTCAAGTGGTTTGAAGAGACTGTCAGAGCCGAGTTGCCCGAAGGTGCGACGCTGATGTGGGACGGCGAGAGCGGCGACTTCGTGCGCAGCGGTGGCCAGCTCTACTTCACCTTCCTGTTCGCGGTGATGATCGTGTTTCTGGTGCTGGCCGCGCAGTTCGAGAGTTTCATCCATCCGGCGATCATCATGGTGACGGTACCGCTCGCGCTGCTGGGCGCCGTGTTTGGCCTCAAGCTGCATGGCATGAGCATCAACATCTTCAGCCAGATCGCGGTCGTGATGCTGATCGGCATTGCCGCCAAGAACGGCGTGTTGATCGTCGAGTTCGCAAACCAGCTGCGCGATCGCGGCCTTGAGTTCACCGAGGCCGTCGTCGAAGCGGCGACCACTCGCCTGCGCCCGGTGCTGATGACGAGCCTGTGCACGGCCTTTGGTGCGATACCGTTCCTGCTTGCAACCGGCGCCGGCGCCGAGCAGCGGCGACCCATCGGCATTGTGGTCTTTTACGGCACGCTCGTGTCCGTGGTTCTGACGCTGTTCGTCGTGCCGGCCGTTTATTCACTGGTAGCTAAACGGACTCGCGCCAGCGCGCATACCAGTCGCTTGGTCGATCGGTTACTCGGGACCGGCCCGGCGGCGTGAGGCCGCCGCTGCTGACGGCGACGGTAGCTGCGGCGATGCAAAGTGCGCGCCAGAGCGGGCGGCGGTCGCTCGTCTGTTCGCTCGATCTGCAGCGTTCAGAAACGACGATAGAGATCGATGTCACCTGCTGGCGCGCGCACGGCATCGAATACCCGTATCTCGAAACCTGCCGCGATCGAACCATCTGCTACTGGGATGGCGCCGCGTTCGCGTCGGTGTCGCGCTATTCATCGGCGCTGATCAAGCTCGTACCGACCGAATGGGGTCCGCCGACGTTCGAGATCGACGGCATCAAGATGCTGCCCACCGCGAAGGTCTCACCGTATGCCGACGCCGGGCGGAAGGTGCATCTGATCCGGCCCGGCGGCAAACGGATTCTCGATACCTGCGGCGGGCTCGGTTACTTTGCGGCCTGGTGTCTGGCCGGCGGCGCAGCGAGCGTGCAATCCTTTGAGAAGCACGCTGATGTCCTGTGGTTGCGTAGCCTGAATCCCTGGTCGCCAGCACCGGATGAGCGCCATGTGCTGAGTCATGCGGATATCACCCAACAGATCGGCGAGCTTCCGCACGCGTCTTTCGACGCAATCCTGCACGATCCGCCGCGCTTCGGAATTGCCGGTGAACTGTATTCGAAGTCTTTCTACGCGCAGCTCGCAGCGGTGCTGAAGCCCGGCGGAAGCATGTTTCATTACACGGGTGCGCCGAACCGGTTGACCAGCGGGCGGGATGTATCGAATGAAGTCGCACAGCGACTGGGCGCGGTCGGATTTCGAACGCGTGTCGAAGGGGACGGAATCCTCGCAGTGCTCGCCGCGCGCAATGCTACAAGATAACGATCAGGATTCCGGCGGCCCTGAATTGCTGGCTGAGAATTGCGGACCGATGGTATGGTCGCGCAGCAAAAAACGCTGCCGGAACCGCGCTGAAGCCGGAGTCGGTCCGTGCCATCTGAAGGAGTAAGACGAACCATGTGCCCAGTTGCTAAGCAAGAGAAGATTGACGTTTCCCGCCGCTCAGCCCTGGTCGGTGCCGGCCTCGGTGTTGCGACACTGACCGGTCTCGGCGTTGCCGGGCTGGCCGCGTCGAATGCCGCCTCGGCCAAGGCCTCGTCGCCGGTTCCAACGGACCCCACGCAGGCGCTCGAGCGCTTGATGGACGGCAATGCTCGCTACATCGCCGGCAAGGCGATGGGCCCGAACCGCGGATCGGATCGACGCAAGGAAACCGAGTCGGAAGGGCAGAGCCCGTATGCGGCGATCATTTCCTGCGCCGACAGTCGCGTTGCACCGGAGATCCTGTTCGACGAGGGGGTCGGCGACCTGTTCGTGATGCGCGTGGCCGGCAACGTTGTCGACCCGCTGATTCTGGGCTCACTCGAGTTCGGCGTCGCCGTGCTCGGCTGCAAGACCATCATGGTGCTCGGTCACGAGGAGTGCGGTGCCGTGAAGGCAGCGATGGACGTTGCAGCAGGTGGTGACAAGCTGCCGGGCAATATCCAGGCACTGGCCGACAAGATCGGACCCTACGTCAAGGGCATCGACAAGAAGAAGGTACCGCAGGCGGTGCGCGTGAATGCGCGCGAGACCGTCAAGGAGATCCTGGTGAAGAGCTCGATCATCAACGATGCGGTGAAGTCCGGCAAAGCCAACATCGTCGCAGGCTACTACGATCTGGACGAAGGTCGGGTCACGATGGTCGCGGCGTAAGCCCTGTCCGGGCGAACACACAGTCCGGGCGAAAGCACTGACAACAGAAGGGCCGGCAGCAATGCCGGCCCTTCCGGTCAAAACCTGACCATGGCCTCGATCGCCAGCGTCCGCGGCGGATCGACGAAGCCGTAGTAGCTGCGCGCCGCGAAGATCGAACCCGCGAGCGGTACGTCGCCCGAGTAACTGACGACCTGTTCGTCGGTCAGGTTCCGCCCGATCAGCGCCAGCTGCCAGTTGCCTTCGGCCGGGCCGAACGCGATCCGCGCATTGAGCTTGGTGTAGGCATCCTGCGCGCTGGCCGGATCCAGCGTCAGCGAAGTCAGGTAGTCGGCTGAGTACAGCACGTCAACCACGGTGTTGAGCCGGAAGCGATCGCCGATCGGCCAGGTGTAATCTGCCGAGACGACGCCGGTCAGATCCGGTGCGAGCTGGTTGTCGAAGCCGTCATAGACGCAGTTGCCCGCGACGCGCGGAGCGGTCGCGAACAGCGTGGCCGGCGCTGCGAAATAGCACTGGCCGTCGAAGCGGCTCCACTCGAAATCGAGATAGGCGACCGAGCCTGCCAGGAACAATCGATCGGTCGCCTGCCAGCGACCCTCGATCTCGATGCCCTGCACCTTGGCGCTGCCATTGCCGACATTGAAGCCGAGCCGGCCGTCGAAAGCGCTGGTCTGAAGGTCTTTGTAGTCGGTATAGAAGATCGCGGCGTTGATCTGCGCAGCGGCCGAGACATTGGTCTTCAGACCGAGCTCATAGGCCGTCGCCTCTTCGGGCTCGTACTCGAACGTGCCGAACGGCGGCGCGCGGTTCGAGCGCGCGTCGAAGCCGCCGGACTTGTCGCCCTTGGCCCAGGACAGATACACCATCGAGTCGCGGCCGAAGTCGTACTGAAGACTCAGCAGCGGCGAGAATTGGTCCTCAGAACGCGAGCCCGACACGGAGTGCCGCTGGATGCCGAGCAGGTTCAGGTACAGCACATCGATCAGGCCGACCGGAGCGGCCGGGCCGTTCAAGCCGCTTGAGATGCCCGCCGTGCGTGAACCGTTCTTGTCCTCGGTGGACCAGCGGCCGCCGGCGGTGACGCGAAACTGGTCAGTGACGTTCCAGGTGGCTTGCGCGAACGCGGCGAACAACTCGCTGTCCTGGGTGAATAGACGCGGGTTGGACGTGTTTCCGAACAGGGTGCCCGCGCCCATCGGCAAGCCGGGGTTCAGATTGATGACCGTCACCACGGTGCTGTTGGCGGGGAAGAACGCGTAGTCGGTCTCTTCCAGATCGTAGTCCTGGTAAAACAGACCCGCGATCCATGAGACGCGCTGATCGGTCGGCGAAGTCAGCCGCAGTTCCTGGCTGACCTGATCGAAGTCTTCGGTGATGCCGGCCGTGAACACGTTGGCGCCGGTGAAATCGCAGTCGCAGGTTTCATCCAGCTTGTAGGCGCTGTAGCCGGTGACGGAGGTCAGCGTCAGGCCGCCGATCTGGAAGTTCATCGTCAGCCCGACTTCCTCGTTGTCGAGGTTGCTGAACTCGCCATTGGAAGAACGTTGGCCATCGATCGTGTTGTTGAGCACCCCCCCGGCGTCCTGACCGAGCACAGTGCGCAGGATCTGCCCGTAGGTGAGCCCCGCCGTGCCCGGCAACGGATTGGTCGTCGTGCCACCCGCTACCGTCGCGCTCGGGCGCAGCAGCGGCGCGGCCCCCCGCTCGCCGAAGATCTCGACCTGCCGGCCGACGACATCAAAGCTGCCGCCTTCGATGCGCAGCGTCGCGTCGAAGCGATCGTTCGGCTCCCACTGGAAAGTCAATCGCCCGCCGAGTTCATCACGGCTCGGCTCGTCGCGGGCAAGCGTCAGGTTGCGCGTATAGCCGTCGGACTCGCGGTAGCGGACCGCGAGGCGTGCGCCAAACGTCTCTGTGAACGGCCCGGACAGCACGACGTCTGCGGACTGCTCGTTGAGTTCGTTCTCGTACAGCGCGCGGACCATGCCCTCGAACTCACTGCCCGGCTTGGCGCTGATCAGGTTCACGGCGCCGGCGATCGCGTTCTTGCCGAACAGGATCGGCTGCGGACCGCGCAGCACTTCGACGCGTTGCAGATCGAGGAAGGGCATGCGCGACTGGTGGCCGCGGCCGCGATAGATGCCGTCGGCATACTGACTCACCGATTGCTCGAAGCCCTGGTTGAGCCCTGAGCCGATGCCGCGGATGTAGAAATTGTTGGCAATGCCAGTCTCGGTGACCTGCAGATTCGGCACATAGGCCTTCAGGTCGTCGAGCCTCACCACGCCGGCTTCGGCGAGCTTCTCGCCGCCGATGGCGCTGACGGAGATGGGCACATCCTGCAGTGACTCTTCGCGCTTCTGCGCGGTGATGATCACTTCTTCGAGCACCGCCACCGATTCCTGTTGCGCCTGCGCCAGCGCAGCAGGGCTCAGCAGCAACGCGAGCGCGGGCCACATCCTTGCTTCTCTCATCAGAAACTCCCCCTCAGTAAGTTTCGAATCCAGTACTCAGCAGTTCGTTTATACACCGCCGTTACGGTTTGCAGAAGGTTGTCGCATCTGCGCAACGCGGAACCGGCCGGCGACGAAGGCGGCATCGGTCAGCGAGGCATTGCCGGCCGGGTTCAGGCCGGTCACGTGGTAATCGCTATAGGCCGCGGCGAAGTTCAGCGGCATCGGCCCGGTCAGGTTGCAGGTCAGTTGGGCGCCGGCCTGGGCATAGGCGGCGGTCGCATCGGCCAGAAAGCCGGGATCTGTCGAATACACGAACGCTGTGAGGCCACCGACACGCCGGACATCAGCGGTCGCCTGCCGCAAGCCCGCACGGGCGTCCCGCACCGGGATCACGAACGAAACCGGGCCGAAGCGCTCGCCGCGGTAGAGGCGCTGTTGGCCGCGGCCGATCTCGAGCAAGGCGGGCGAGGCGGTACGCGCCTGCGGAAACTCCGGGTGCGCATAGGCTGCCGACGCGCGCAGTACGCGCCCGCGGCCTTCGATCTCGCTGGTCAGCGTTTCGACCAGCCGCAGCGTCTGCGCGGACTGGATGGCGGCCAGGATGCCGGCGGCGCGGCGCGGTTCAGCCGTCAGTTCCCCCAGCTGCGTGACCAGGCGAGCGACCACTTCTTCGTAGGGAATGCGGCGCCCGGCTTCGAGGACGCCGCGGCGCGGGATGAACAGATTCTGCGGGCTGGTGCACATCTGCGCCGAGAACAGGCTCAGGCTCATTGCGAGGCTGCGCAGCACCGCATCAAGATTCTCGCAGGAGTCGAGCACGACGGTATTGACGCCCGCGGTCTCGGTGAAGGCGAGTGCCGGCCACGCATTGCGCTCGACCCAGCGGCCAAAGCCGACGCTGCCTGTGAAGTCGACAATCGAGGTCGCCGGATGCCTGATCAGCTGCTTGCCGATCGGTTGCTCCGGCGTGTCGAGTGCGAGCAGCAGTGCATCGCGCGGCAGCCCGGCGCGTGCCAGCACCTCGCGGCCGATCCGCACGATCAACGCCATCGGCAGCACGCTGTGCGGGTGCGGCTTGACGATGACCGGATTGCCGGTGGCGAGGCTCGCCAGCATCGACGGCAGTGCGTTCCAGGTCGGAAAGGTCGCGCAGGTGAAGCATACGGCCACGCCGCGCGGTTCCAGGCGGTACTGCTTGTCGAGCGCAATGCGCGCCGAGCCGAAATCCCGCTCCCAGCGAGCACGCGGCGCGATCGCAGCCATGGCTTCGTAGGCATGGACAATCGCTTCGATGCCGCGATCGAGCGCGTTCGTGCCGCTGCCGGCGTAGCTCATCGCGCGGCTCTGGCCGGTCGTGTGCATGACCGCCGGCAGCAGGGCGAACAGCTGCCGGTAGATCGCATCGATGATTTCCAGGCAGGCTCCGACCCGGTTTTCGATCCCGGCATCGCGCAAGCCGGGCAGGGCTGCGCGTGCGGCATCGAACAGCGAGTCCAGCGCGGCGCGCGGGTAGCGAATGCCGAGCGGCTGTCGGGTATAGGGCGAGACCTCGAGACCGATCTCATCGCGAACGCCCGGCAGGTCCAGTTCGAAGCGCTGGCCGAGCTGCCCGCGGAACCAGGTCTCGCCGTCAGTGGCCGCGGCTTCATGCGCCGGGTATTTCTGCGGCACTTCGGGGAACGGCGAGAAGTAGCTGCGATCGCGGCAGGCCGCGCGTGCCGCAGTCAGCAGCGCCGCGTGCTTGTCGAACAGACTCATGGACTCTGCGTAGCGCTAGCGGCTCGGCCCGAGATCCGCCGCCGTCGCCCAGCAGGCGTGAAAGCCTGCCGGTACGCGCTGCGGCAGCGGCACGCGCGCGACCGGGCCATGTCGGACATCGGTCGCGGCGAAGATCTGCAGTTCCGAGTGCTCGCCGCGCTGGTCGGTCACGAAACTGAGCAGGTAGCCGTCGTCCTCGGCGCGCGAGCCGTCCCGCGGCGCAAACGGCGCCTCGCTGCCATAAGCCCCGTCCGGGAACGTCCAGGTCTCGGCGGCGCCGCTATCGGTGTCGTACTTGATCAGGCCTTCGAAGCGCAGCGTCGGCTCCGGTGCGACCTGCATCGCGTAGGCGTATTTCGAGCGCCGCCCCATCGCGCGGGCGTCCATGCTCGGAAACTCGCAGATCAGATCGTCGCGCCAGCCTTCGCTGACCTTGCCGGTCTTCAGGTTGAAGCGCCAGCGGTACAAGCGCGCATCCATCGTCAGCCAGGCCATCATGCGCGCCAGTTCGCCGCCTTCGCCCGAGCCGCGCGGCACCGGGCTTTGCATCCGGCAGCCGTCCATGACGATCTCGTCGCCTTCTTCCCAGGCATTGATCGCGTGGTAGAGGTAGCCGGGTTCGGCCTCGAACCAGCGGATCGAATCGCTGGCGCCATAGCGCGGCAGCACGCCGAAGCGGCTCGGCAGTTCCGGGTAGTAGCCGACCTTGTGAATGTCGCGCGGCAGCAGCGCCGGATCCCAGAACAGCGGCAGGTCCATCAGGATCGAATAGCGTTCGGTGAACGCCATGTCATGCGGTAAACGGGGGCCGGGCAGTTCGATCGGCACGAAGTGCCGCAGGCTGCCGTCGGCGGCCAGCACGCCGTAAGTCATGTACGGGGGCTTCACGGCGTAATCGAAAAACAGGAACTCGCCGCTGTGCGCGTCGACGCGACTGTGGGCGGACATCGAGCGCGCGCCGAGCGCCGGTAGATCGATGGCGCCTTGTGTCTCGAGCGACACCGGATCGACGCGATACGGCAGCCCGCACTGATAGAACGTCGCGACGGCCGATCCGCCGTGCATGTTGACGTCAGTGTTGGCGCCGTCCTTGAGCCACAGGTCCGCGCCCCAGGCCTGCCCCAGCGTGCGGTCCGGTCGCTCGATCAGACCGGGCCAGAGGCTGCCGGCGGCGCGCGTCTCCTGTTCAAAGGCCTGGGTGCGAACCCAGCGATTGCGATAGTTGACGCGACCGTTGCGAATCTCGATCGCGTGCAGCATGCCGTCGCCGTCGAACCAGTGGTGCCGGCCCCGTGCCGGCCAGCGCGGGTTCGGGCCGTTGCGCAGGTAGACGCCGGTCAGATCGTCGGGAATGGCGCCGTGCGAAGGTTTGAGATTCAGTCCGTCGATTTCCTCGAACACGGGACCATACACACCCTTCAGGTAGGGGTTGCCGGTGGCGGCAAAGGACTGTTCAAGGGCGGTAGCGTCGAGACTTGTCGCGTTCATGACCGGCTCCGTTGGTATTCCTGTGCGACCCGGGCGATCAACTGAGCTGCCGGCTCGACAGCGTGGATCGACCCGAGACCCTGGCCCGCGGACCAGATGTCCTTCCAGGCCTTGATCTTCGATTGCGACCCGGACAGGTCCATGCCCGGCCGCGGTTGCAGCGTGGCAGGGTCCAGCCCGGCCGCCTCGATACTAGCGCGAAGGTAGCTGGCATTGGCACCCGTGAAGGCGTTGGTCAGCACCAGGTCCTCGCTGCTGGAGTCGACGACCATTTGCCGGTAGGCCGGCACCGCCAGGCTCTCCTGGGTGGCGATGAACGGCGTCCCCATGTACGCCAGGTCCGCGCCGAGCACTTCAGCGGCGTGCAACGCATAGCCGTCGCCGATACTGCCGGCGAGTACGATGAGGCCGTCGAAGAACTCGCGCACCGCAGGCAGAAAGGCAAAGTGCGACAGGCTGCCCGTGTGGCCGCCGGCACCGGCGCAAACCAGCACCAGTCCGTCGACACCGGTCGCGGCGGCCTTGCGCGCGAGTGCCAGGCTGCTGACATCGGCCAGCACGAGTCCACCATAGCCCTGCACGGCAGCCACGACCCGCGCCGGGCTGCCCAGCGCCGTGATCACGATCGGCGGCCGATACTGTTTGACCAGTGCAAGCTCCGCATCGAAGCGATCGTAGGAGCTGTGCAGGAGCAGGTTCGCGGCCCAGGGCGCGGCGCTGGCCGCATCGGGCGCGGCCAGCGCTGTGGTGATGCGCTGCAACCAGGCTTGCAGGGTTTCGAGCGTGCGGGCGTTCGGAAACGGGAATGAACCGATCACGCCAGCCCGACAGGCCGCCAGTACCAGATCGGGCCCCGAGACCAGGAACATCGGCGCGGCGATCAGCGGCAAGGCGAGGCGCGGCCGCAGGGCGCCAAGTCGATCGCGATGCCGAGGGTAGCCCATGGACTTGGGATCATAGCTTGGCCGTCGGGCTAGAATGCAGCCATGCCACGCACGAACCAAAAGTTGGCCAAGCAGTACCGCGCCCGCGGTTGGTGGTCCGATACAACGCTCGACGACCTGTTCCGTCGTTGTGTCGCGGAGCGGCCGGAGCACTTGGCGCTGGTCGATCCACCGAATCGCGAGTCGCTGACAGACGGCGCTGTGGGCCGGCTGAGCTTTGCGCAGCTCGAGACGGAAGTGGAGGTGCTTTGCCAGGTATTGCGTGCGGCGGGATTCGCTCGCGGTGATCGGCTCATCACACAGCTGCCGAACGTGTGGGAGCATGTGGCCGTGTATCTGGCTGGTGCGCGCCTGGGGATCGCGCTGAGCCCGCTGTCGATGCTGGCGCGGCAGTTCGAGCTGCGCCACGCGATCGAGCTGCTGGCTCCGAAAGCGATCCTGACCACGGCCCGCTTCAAGGACACGAGTCCGGTGCAGCTGGCGCTCGAATGCGCCGCGGGTGCGATTCCCGTTTACGCGTTTGGTCGCGAGCTGCCTTCCGGCGCTCGTTCCATCGATGCGCTCTGCTCGTCAGCAGCCGCGACCGAGCGCAGCGGCGCGGCGGAATCCGGGGCGGACGCGGATGATATCTACACGATCTGCTGGACCTCGGGGACCGAGGGCGTGCCAAAAGCCGTGCCGCGCACGCACAACGAGTGGATCGCCATCAGTTGGGCGCACTTCGACGCGACCGGCATCGGGCGCGATGACCGGCTGCTGAGTCCGTTTCCGCTGGTCAACATGGCGAGCATCGGCGGCTGCTTCACGAGCTGGCTGCACGCTGCCTGCACGCTGCATCTGCATCATCCGCTCGATCTGCCGGTGTTTCTGCAGCAGATCGTCAGCGAACGGATCACGTATACGGTGACGCCGCCGGCGGTGCTGAACATGCTGCTGAAGAACGAGGTGCTGCTCGCGGCCGCCGACCTGAGTTCCCTGCGCTCGATCGGATCCGGTTCGGCACCGCTGTCCGACTGGATGATCCGTGGCTATCGCGATCGCTTCGGCATCGAGATCGTGAACCTGTTCGGCTCGAACGAGGGCGTCTCGCTGGTCAGTGGCCCGGCCGAGGCGCCAGACCCGGCCGATCGCGCGCAGTACTTTCCGCGTTTCGGTCGCGCCGGGATTGCCTGGGATGCGCGCATCGCCGCGATGATCGAGACCAAGCTGATTGATACCGAGTCGGGCCTCGAGATCGAGTCTTCCGGTAAGCCAGGTGAGCTGGTCGTGCGCGGTCCCAGCGTGTTCGCGGGTTACATCGGTCCGGATGAACTGAACGCTGCGGCGTTCACGGCCGACGGGTTCTATCGCACCGGCGATGTGTTCGAAATTGCGGGCAGCGGTGAGCTGCCGCGTTTCTATCGCTATGTCGGACGATCCAAGCAGATCATCGCCCGCGGTGGCATGAAGATTTCTCCCGACGAACTCGAACACCTGCTGGCCGGGCATCCGGCCTTGCTCGAAGCGGCTGCCGCCGGCTGTCCGGACGAGATCATGGGTGAGCGGGTCTGCGTCGTCGCAGTGCCCAAGCCGGGAGCGGAGGTTTCACTCGATTCGATCCGCGACTTTCTGATCGAGCGCGGCGCCGCAGTGTACAAGCTGCCGGAGAAGCTGGTTATCGCGTCGAGTTTGCCGCGCAATCCGATGGGAAAGGTCATCCGCGCCGAGCTTGCGGTGCTGGCAGCGGGTTGATGTCGCCGCCGGTCTTCGTGCTCGGCGGCTGGCAAAGCGACTTTGCCCTGAACTGGGCTCGTGAAGGCCTCGATCTTTTCGACGCGATGCGGGTCACCGTCGAGTCGACGCTCGATTCGATCGCGCTGGAGCCGGCCGCGATCGAAGCCGCGCATATCGGCAACTTCGCCGGCGAGTTGTTCTGTCATCAGGGCCATCTGGGCGGGTTGTTTGCGCAGACCCATCCGGCTCTTGCCGGGGTGCCAGCGGCGCGGCACGAAGGCGCCTGTGCCTCCGGCAGCCTCGCGGTACTGGCTGCGGCGGCCGACATCGAGGCCGGGCGCTATGGCCTGATTGCCGTGCTCGGCATCGAGCAGATGCGCAACGTGTCTGGGGAGATCGCGGCGCAGCACATTGGTCAGCCGGCGATGTGGGCGGGCCATGAATGCCAGGCAGTGCGCTTTCCGTGGCCGCATGTGTTCAGTCGCCTCGCTGAAGAGTACGACGAACGCTATGGACTCAAGCGACAGCATCTGGCGGCGATTGCGCAGCAGAATTTCGCCAACGCGCAGCGCAACCCGAATGCGCAGACGCGACGCTGGCAGTTCGAGGCCGGCAGCTTCGAAGCCGACGATGAGCTCAACCCCGTCATCGAAGGGCGCATCCGCAAGCAGGATTGCGGCCAGATCACCGATGGTGCGGCCATGGTGGTGCTGGCCTCTGAAGCGCGTGCGCGCGATTGGGCCGGCCAGCGCGGTCGCACGCTTCAGAGCGTGCCGCGGATCCTCGGCTGGGGGCATCGCACCGCGGCGATGGCGATCGAGCCACGCCTGCGGGCCAGTCGCGCCGCTCCCTACGTGTTCCCCGAGGTTCGTCGGACGATCGAGGACGCGCTGCGACGCGCGCAACTGCCCGGCATCGAAGCGGTCGACGGGTTCGAAGTACACGACTGCTTCACGACCACCGAGTACATGGCGATCGACCACCTGGGCCTGACGCCGCCGGGTCAGAGCTGGCAGGCGATCGAAGCCGGCGACATTGCGCCGGGCGGACGCTTGCCGATCAATCCGAGCGGCGGATTGATCGGGCTCGGGCATCCCGTCGGCGCCACGGGCGTGCGGATGCTGCTCGATGCCGCGCGCCAGGTCAGTGGTGCCGCCGAGGCTTGTCAGGTCGAGGGCGCGCGCCGCTTCGGCACGCTGAACATCGGTGGTGCCGCGACCACCACGGTCAGCTTCATCGTCGGCTAAGGAGACATCCATGGACGCGTACGTACTCGATTACGTTCGGACGCCCCGCGGTCTGGGACGCGACAAAGGTTCGCTCGCCGGCGTGGCGCCGATCGAGCTGTTGCGGCAATTACTCGTGACGCTCGCAGATCGCAATGCGCTCGAGACGGCGAACGTCGCGGATCTGATCCTCGGTTGTGTGACCCAGACCGGTGAGCAGGGCGCGGATCTCGCGCGGATTGCGTTGCTGCACGCAGGCTGGGATCAGGGCGTTGCAGGGATGACGCTCAATCGCTTTTGTGCGTCAGGGCTCAGCGCCTGTGGCGTGGCTGCCCAGAGTGTGCATGCTGGCAGTGCGCAACTGGCCATCGGTGGCGGTGTGGAGTCGATGTCGCGGGTGCCGATGATGTCAGACGGCGGCGCATGGTATTCGGATCCGGCGATCCGTCGCAGCACCGGCTTCGTGCACATGGGTGTTGCAGCGGATCTGGTCGCAACCCTGGAAGGATTCAGCCGCGAAGCGCTGGATGGTGTGGCGCTCGAGAGCCATCGCCGCGCAGCGCTCGCCGAGCGAGACGGGCGCTATCTGCGCTCGCTGTGCGCGGTGCGAAACGTCGACGGTGAGGTGCTGCTCGATCGGGATGAGAACGTGCGCGCGACGCTCTCGGCCGAGAAGCTCGCGGCTCTGCCTGCGGCGTTCGCGGAAGCCGGCGCGGCGGGCGGGGATGCGGTCGCGCTGCAGCGCTATCCGCAGTTGCCTGCGATTCGTCACCTGCACACCGTGGCCAGCGCGCCGGCAATGGCCGACGGCGCAGCGCTGCTGCTGATCGGCTCACTCGAGATGGCCCAGCGCCTCGACATGGCGCCGCGCGCCAGGATCCGTTCGTTCGCGGAAGTGGCGGCCGAGCCCATCGTGATGCTCACGGCCGGGCAGCGCGCCGCCGAGCGCGCGCTCCGCAGCGCGGGCCTGCCTGCTGCCGAGATCGGAGTCGTGGAGTTCAACGAGAGCTTCGCGGCGGTGGCGCTGAAGTTCCGGCGCGACCTTGAGCTCGATCCCGAGCGTGTCAACGTCAACGGCGGCTGCATCGCGCAGGGTCATGCGATGGGCGCGACCGGGGCGATTCTGCTGGGCGCGGCGATTGAAGAGCTCGAGCGGCAGGATCGCGAATTCGGGCTGGTCGCAATCTCCGGCGGCGCCGGCATCGGCACGGCGATGGTCGTGCAACGGATCTGAGCCGGTGATCCACCCCTGAGGTGATCGAAGCGGATTGCTACTCTCGGCGGGATGCGTGGGTTGGCAGGTAGATCGATAAGGCAGCCGCACTGGTCCGTGTTGCAGCGCTTGCGACTGGCTGCGTGACTTCTCCTTCGCAAACACCTTCTGTTGCGGGTCGCCTGTCATCAGGCTCCCATGCCGCAACCGTGCTCAAAGAAGCGCCGCCCATGGATCTGGAGCGCGCCTTCGACGTCATGGAACGCCTGCAGCTGGGCGGGCTTGTGCGCTCGAACGTTTAAGCGCTGCTCAGCCGTGATCGCACCCAGCCCAGCAGCAGGCAACGAATGCGATCTCACGGGGCTGGGATACGCTAGAGATCAGAGCGCTCGGGCGCGAGACCCTGACCATGGCCGGTCACGCCCCGTCATGCAGGCGGGAATCGGAGGCACTGCGCACCTTGAAGACCTGATGCTGATCACGGCGAGTGGCGCGGAGCCGCTGCATCCGGTCAGCGACACGGTCATCCGGATCTAGGCGGCGGCTCGACGCTGCGCAGTTTCTCGCGCAATTCTGCAATGTCCCCCCGCAGCGCGCGCAGCTCGACCAGGATCTGACCGCGCTCGTCGTGCGCGATCTGCTCGTCAGCGATTCTCTCGGCCTCGTTCTGTGACTGCATGGCATTGACCACGACTGCGATGAACAGGTTCAGGATCATGAAGGTCGCGATCAGGATGAACGGCACGAAAAACGCCCAGGCGAACGGATAGACCTTCATCACGGGCCGAACGATGCCCATCGACCAGCTCTCGAGGGTCATGATCTGGAACAGCGAGTAGACGCTCTTGCCGATCGTGCCGAACCACTCCGGGAAGCCCGGCGCAAACAGCTTGGTTGCCATCACGGCCGACACATAAAAGATGAGTCCGAGCAGCGCGACGATCGAGCTGATTCCCGGAATCGCCGTCAGCAGCGCCTGCACGACCATGCGCATGCGAGGCACCGCTGAAATCAGACGCAGTACCCGCAGCACGCGCAGTGCGCGCAACACCGCGAAGCCCTCGCCGGCCGGAACCAGCGCGATGCCGACCACCAGGAAATCGAACACGCTCCACGGGTCGCGGAAAAACTTCGTACCGTGCGCGAGCAGGCGCAGCAGCACTTCGATCGTGAATACAATCAGCGCGAAGCGGTCGATGGTGAGAATCAGCGGACCGGCAGTCTGCATCGCCGCAGGCCAGGTCTCGAGCCCGAGCGTGATCGCGTTGATGACGATCAGCGCAAGGATGCCGAACTGGAAGCGACGATTCTCGACCAGGGGGATCAGTTGCGGAAACATCGGGGCAGTCACTGGTTGACGGGCCCGAAAAGATAGCAGATTGCCTCATCAGGCTGCGGGTGGTTCCCTGCCAGTGCCCGGCCGGTAGCCGCCCATGCCGGCTTCCCGGCATCGTTCCCAGCTTGTCCGGCAGAAGACTCGCTCCATTGGGATTGATTTTTTTGACCTGTGCGCCAGCCGCTGTCACTTTCCCGCAGTTCGCAATGACCGCTGCCCGGTGTCGCGACGTCGCACTCGAAGAAGCCGTTAGAATGCCCCGGTGTTCCTTGTTTACGGTCCGGCGAACTTGTGAGAACGCTTCATTTTGACAATCGCTGGGTGCACGAACTCCCGGGTGATCTGGCCGCAACGAGCGAACCGCGTCAGGTGCGTGGTGCGGCATGGTCGACCGTTGCGCCAACGCCAGTCGCTGCGCCGCGGCTGCTCGCCTGGTCGGCTGAGGTCGCTGCCTCGCTGGATTTCACTGCGGGCGACCTGAACTCGTCTGAGCTGCTGGCGGCGCTGTCCGGCAACGGCACACTGCCGGGCATGCAGACCTACTCGACCTGCTACGGCGGCCATCAGTTCGGTCACTGGGCTGGGCAGCTCGGCGATGGTCGGGCGATCGGCCTTGGCGAGCTGATCAATCAGCGCGGCGAACGCTGGGAGCTGCAGCTGAAGGGCGCCGGCCGCACGCCGTACTCGCGAATGGCCGATGGCCGGGCCGTGCTGCGTTCTTCCGTGCGCGAGTTCCTGTGCAGCGAGGCGATGCATCATCTGGGCATACCGACCACCCGTGCGCTGAGTCTGGTCGCGACTGGCGAAGCGGTACTGCGTGACATGTTCTACGACGGCAACGCGCGGACAGAGCCCGGCGCGATCGTCTGCCGGGTGTCGCCGACGTTCACCCGCTTTGGGCACTTCGAGATCTTTGCCTCGCGCGGCGAGCACGCACTGCTGGCGCAGCTGGTCGAGTTCACGATCGACCGGGATTTCCCCGAGATACGCAGCAGCGGCGATGCGCGCCTGTCTGAATGGTTGACGGCAGTGGGCGCGCGCACCGCAAGGCTGATCGTCGAGTGGATGCGAGTCGGTTTCGTCCACGGCGTCATGAATACCGACAACATGTCGATTGCCGGCCTGACGATCGACTACGGCCCTTACGGATGGCTAGAGAATTTCGACCCCGGGTGGACGCCAAACACCACCGATGCGACGGGCCGTCGCTATTGTTACGGTCGCCAGGCTGCGATCGCACGCTGGAATCTCGAGCGGCTCGTGCAGGCGCTCGCCGCGCTCAAGTGGCCAGCAGGGGTCCTGAGCGAAGCCACGGATGCGTTCGATGCCGAGTACGAGCGTCGTATGCCAGCGATGCTGGCTCAAAAGTTTGGTTGGGCAGCGTGGCGGCCAGAAGATGCCGCGCTGGTCACCGAGATTTTCGACTTGATGCAACGCGCGGAAGTCGACATGACGGAGTTCTTCCGCGCCCTGGCAGGCGTCGATCTTTCTGCGCCCGATGCCAGTCTGTTGTCCGGAGCCTTCTACCGTGACGCGTTGCGCGACGCTGAGCAGGGCTCGCTTGCCGGCTGGCTGCAGCGTTACGCGCTGCGCGGCTTGGCCGACCAACTGCCAGAGGCGGAGCGCGCCGCGCGGATGAATGCGGTCAATCCGCGCTTTGTGCTGCGCAACTATCTGGCCCAGCTGGCGATCGACGCCGCTGAACAGGGTGATATCACGCTGCTCGAAACCACGCTGGATGTCATGCGCCACCCTTACGAAGAGCAGCCGGGGCGGGAGTCCTATGCCGCGCTGCGCCCGGACTGGGCACGCCACAAGCCAGGCTGCTCGATGCTGTCATGCAGCTCGTGAAGTCGACGCAGTGGTGTTCAGCTTGAGCCGAGCCAGAGCGCGAACTGATAGTAGATCGGCAGCCCGATCACGATGTTGAACGGGAAGGTCACGCCGAGCGACGCGGTCAGGTAGATGCCAGGATTGGCCTGCGGCAGCGCGGCGCGACAGGCAGCCGGCGCGTCAATGTAAGAGGAGCTTGCGCACACGGCGCCGAGTACGAACGAGCTGCCAATCGACAGGCCGATCAGGTGGCCGAGCGCGACTCCCGTCAGACCGAGAACGATCGGCATGATCACCGCGAACGACGTCATGAACACGCCGACCTGTGCGAAGGAGCGGAACTGCCGTGCAGCCGTCATGCCCATCTCCAGCAGGAACAGCATCAGGATGCCGCGAAACAGCCCGTCGTAGAATGGCGCGATCTGGATCCAGCCCCGCGGCCCCGATAACAGGCCGATCAGCATGCCGCCGGTCAGCAGGATGATGCCGCGGCCCCGCAGCGTGTCGACGACCAGCGATCCGATGCTGGCCGTGCCCTGTTCCTTGCCCATGTTCCAGCGCGCCAGCATCAGCGCGACGACCACCCCCCACTCCATGAGCGCCACAACAGCGGTCATGTAGCCCTCGCTGGGCGTATTCATCGCCTTCGCGAACGTGATCGAGGCGAAGAAGGTTACCGATGAGACCGAGCCATAGTGCGCAGCCACTGCGGCGGCATTTGATGTGTCGAAGCGACCGAGTTTGCGCAGCACATAAAAGCAGACGATCGGAATTGCGATGGTCAGCGCGATCGTCAAGCCGAGCAGGTCGGCGATCTCCGCGAAGCTGACCTGTGACAGCTCCGTGCCGCCCTTGAGGCCGATCGAGAACAGCAGATAGATCGCCAGCAGCTTCAGGACCGCGTCCGGCAGCTCGAGTTCACTCTTGATCAGACCCGCGATGATGCCGAGCACGAAGGCCAGCACGATCGGTGACAGCAGGTTCTGCATCAGCAGATCGAATCCGGGCATCACGGGCTCCAGCACTTGAACGGCGGGCAGTCTAGAAGCGGGCCGTAATTCTATCCAGTGCAATTAATGACAGGGATAGTTCTATTGAGAAGAACGATATTGCCAGCGATGCTTGAAAGCTGGGTTAGGGCAACGCAGACTCGCGATCGTTTGCGCACCTGCCAGTCTTTCCTGAGGAGCTCCGTATGAACCCGCCCCATGCTCTGATCCTGACTCTGTTCGTGACCGCCGCAACGTTCGCCGCCGGCCAACTGGCCGCGCAGCAAGCGGCAGTGCCGAAAAGCGACATCGTGCAGCGCGTTGAGACAGCGCTCGCCAGCGATATCCGCACGCCCGAGGAGCGCGCCCGCGATGCGCGCGAGCGCAAACCGGCACAGACGCTGGAGTTTTTCGGGCTGACGCCTGATATGCACGTGGTCGAGCTGCTACCTGCCGGCGGCTGGTATACAAAGATTCTCGGTCAGGTGCTGGCCGACAGCGGCAAGTTGTCGCTGGCGATTGGTGCGTCACGGCTCGAGCCGCGGCTCAAGGAATGGAAGCTCGACAAGGTCCAGATCGTCGACGCCAAAGCGGACCTCAAGCCCTCGGGTCAGTTCGGGGTCTTCATGGCCGACTCGATCGACATCCCTGCCAAGGACGTCGACATGGTGCTGACGTTCCGCAACTACCACAACATGACGCCAGCGACCCGTGCGCTGCTGAACCAGCAGGCATTCAAGATGCTGCGCAAGGGCGGCATCTACGGCATCGTCGACCACACCCGTCGCCACAACGAGCCAGGCACCGTTGAGAACTGGCGTCGTATCGACCCGGTGCTGGTCATCAAGGAAGTGCAGGCGGCCGGCTTTGAGCTGGTGGACTTCAGCGACCTGCACTATCGGGTCGATGACGATCTCAAGTACGACACGGGCCGCGACAGCATCAAGGGCTACAGCGACCGGTTGACGCTGAAGTTCCGCAAGCCTGCGACCCGCTAGGCCGGGACTCCGTTTGCGCTAGAATCGGCTCCGGGGTCACTATCGGGACGGAGTTTCGACGATGAAAAAGTCATTGCTGGCGGTCCTGCTGCTGACGATCGCAACTGGCGCAGCAGCGCAGGATCAGACCAAGGGCGTCACCGGCTACAAGCCCGGCAAGGGCAGCGGTGCGGTGACCGGTGCGGCGGGCACGTCCGGCTCGACCGGCGACTCTGGCGTCGAGAAGTGCGACAAGCCGATGGGTGCGGTGGCGGTCGTGGAACCGCAGGACTTCATCATGCAGCGCCTTTCGAGCTACGGCCTGTCTTCGCCGGTTGCGCTGGTCCGGATGATGATCCAGCAATCCAATTGTTTCATCGTCGTGGAGCGTGGCATTGGGCTGCAGAACGCGATGCAGGAACGCGAACTTGCTTCGGCCGGGCAGACTCGCGCCGGCTCGAACATGGGCGGCGGGCAAATGGTCACTGCGGATTTCATCCTGACCCCGGCTGTGCAGTTCTCGGAAGGCAATGCCGGCGGAGTGGGCGGTGCGATCGGCGGCTTGCTGTCGCGATCAAATCCGTTGCTGGGTGCCGTGGCTGGCGGCCTGAAGTTCAAGGAAGCCCAGACCAGCATGCTGCTGTCTGACGCGCGCTCCAGCGTGCAGGTGGCGTCGGCCGAGGGCAGCACCCGCAAGGCAGACCTGAGGCTCGGTGCCGCGCTGTTCGGCGGCGGTGGCGGCGCCGTGGGTGGCGGCTACGGCAATACCAACGAGGGCAAGATCATCGCCGCGGCGTTCATGGACAACTACAACAAGATCGTTAGCGTGGTTCGCAGCGACGAAAGCCTGCAGCGCGATGTCGGCACGCTGAAGCAGGAAGCCGGCAAACGCATGGTCGCCGGTGAAGTCTTCAACGAAGGCGACGTCGTGATGCCCAAGATCGCCAACGTCAAGCTGTTGGCGGGTGCGACCGACGGCAGCAAGGTGGTTGCGACGCTGGCGCGCGATGCCGAGCTGGTGGTGATCGGGCCCGAGAAGGATGGCTTCCTGAACGTGCAGAGCAGCGCCGCCACGGGCTGGGTCAAGAAGGTACTGGTTACCCGGCCGTAGCAGGCTCGCAGCGCTACCAGGCGATCGTCTCGCCATTGTGTCGCAGGTAGCTGCCTGACTCTGTGAGCGTCAGCCGCGCGATCAGCTTGCGCAGCGCTGCAATGCTGTCCGCGGCCTCCATATCGGCGCTTGCTCCGCCCAAGGCGGTGCGGACATGTCCCGGACACACCGCGGTTGCGATGATGCCGCGGTCATGTGTGGCTCGCGCGAGCATCGTCACGCACTTGTTGAGCGCGGCCTTGCTAGAGCAGTAGGGAAACACGTCATAGCTGCCCTCGACGTTCGAGCCGACGGTGCTCGAGATAAAGACCATCTTGCGCTGTTCGCTGCGCGCAACCTGGTCGGCAAAGGCTTCGGCAATGCGGATCGGCGCCAGCGTGTTGACCTCGAGCACCGCGCGCCAGGCGTCGTAGTTGATGCTGCCGAAATACTGCTGGTGGATCAGATCGTAGACCGCGCCACGCGGGCCCAGAGTACCGGCATTGTTGATCAGCACATCAATGGCCGTTTCCGCGTACTTGCCTGCCACCCAGCCGATCTGTCCGGCATTGACGACGTCCAGCGCTTCGATCGTGACATTGCCGGCGGCGCGCCGCTTGACGTCGGCGAGCTCGGTGGCCGTTGCGGGGCTGCGCGCCGTGGCGATGACGTCCCAGCCCGCCGCCGCGTACTGGCGCGCGAATTCAAGGCCCAAGCCACGGCTTGCACCTGTAATGAGTACCGTCGACATGCAGAGCTCCGTTGAGTGCACAGCGTTTATGATGCGAGCGTGAATGATAGCCTTTCACTCGACCCTGGCGAACTCGAACACGTTTCGGCCTGCAGTCCGTTTGTGGCTGAATCCCTGCAGCGCGATGCGACGCTCGCCACCGACCTGCTGCGCGCGTCTGCGCTGGCTTGCGGATTCACGGCTGACGATTCTCTGTCTCTGCCGGATGGCGAAGCCCTCGCAGAGGACGCTGACGAGGCGAGTTGCCTGACGTGGTTGCGCCGCTGGCGGCGTCGCGAAATGGTGCGGATTGCGTGGCGCGACCTGACCGGTCGTTCGACGCTGCGTGCGACGCTCGAAGACCTCAGCGCCTTTGCCGATCGGGCCGTGACGCTCGCCTACGCTCACGCCTGGCGCGCGACGACCGCGCATTGGGGAACGCCGCGACACGCTGACGGTTGCGAGATGCCGATGGTGGTGCTCGGCATGGGCAAACTCGGCGGCCGTGAGCTGAATTTTTCTTCGGACATCGACCTGATTTTTCTTTACCCGGAGAACGGCGAGACCGATCACGCCACGCCCGTCAGCCACTCGGAGTTTTTTCAGCGACTGGGCCAGACGCTGATTCGACTGCTGGCAGCACCGACCGTGGAGGGTGTCGTTTTTCGGGTCGACATGCGATTGCGGCCGTTTGGCGATTCGGGCTCGCTCGCCTGCAGCTTTGCGGCGCTCGAGGACTACCTGATGCAGCAGGGACGCGACTGGGAGCGTTACGCCTACGTCAAGGCGCGCGCACTCTGCGGCCAGGACGACTACGAACAGCTGTACGCCGCGGTCGTGCGACCCTTCGTCTACCGGCGCTATCTCGACTTCGGCGTGTTCGAGTCGCTGCGCGAAATGAAGCAGCTGATCGAGAAACAGGTTGCGCGACGCGAGATGGCGGATCATCTGAAGCTCGGGCCCGGCGGCATCCGTGAAATCGAGTTCGTCGTCCAGGCACAACAGTTGATCCGTGGTGGGCAGGACGAGCGGCTGCAGACGCCGAGCCTGTACGAAGTGCTGCCGCAGCTGACGGGTGGCCGTCTGCTCAATGATCGGAGCGTCTCGGATCTCGAATCGGCCTACGAGTATCTGCGCAACCTCGAGAACCGGATCCAGATGCTTCACGACGAACAAACGCACGAGTTGCCCGTTCGCACCGACGATCGCGAACGACTGGTCCGCGCGATGCGGGTATCGGACTGGAACTCTCTGATCGAAGTGCTGGATCAACATCGTCGCCGCGTCACACGCGAATTCCAGGCACTGCTGTTTCGGCCCAATCATGACGCCGAAGACTCGGACCCCGGCGAAGTGATCGAAACGCTGTCGCGCAGCCTGGCGGACGGGATCTGGGACGATTCGATAGACACGCCGACGCTCGCGCAAATGATTGAGCGCGAAGGCATGGACGAATCCGGCAAGGTCGCGCAGCTGCTGGTTGATTTCCGCAGCGGCACGCTGGTGCGGCGGCTCGATACGCCGTCGCTCAAACGCCTGCATGCGCTGGTTCCTTCATTACTCGCAGCGATCCAGTCCGCCGAGCGGCCGCTCGCTGTGCTGCGCCGCCTGGTCCGCGTCATCGAGGCGATCGGTGCCCGCTCGGCCTACTTTGCGCTGCTGAACGAGAACCCGCAGGCGCTGCAGCGCTTCGTCGATGTGTGTGCGCAGGGTGATTTTCTCAGCACGCAGATTGCCGCGCATCCGTTGCTGCTGGACGAGTTGCTGGATGAGCGATTGCTGGCGACTCCGCCATCGCGGGCGGAGTTTGCCGCCGAGCTGCACGATCGTCTCGCCGGTACGGCGGACGATGATCCGGAGCGTCTGGTCGAGTCGCTGTGCCAGTTCAAGCGCGCGGCGGTGTTTCGGATCGCGATCGGCGACCTGTCGGGCCGCATTCCGATCATGCGGGTTTCGGACTTCCTGACCGACGTTGCCGAGTTGATCATCGAGCAGGCGATGCAGCAGGCCTGGCAGCAGATGACAGCGCAGTTCGGCACGCCGATGTGCGGCGACGCGGGCGCGCGGCGCATCGTGCGGGTCTGCGCCGTCGGCTACGGCAAGCTCGGCGGCCGCGAGCTCAGCTATGCCTCGGATCTGGACCTCGTGTTCCTGCACGACTCCGCAGGCGAACGCCAGGAAACCTCGGCGCAGCAAGCGCTCGACAACCAGGTGTTCTTCGTGCGTCTCGCACAGCGCATCGTGCATATCCTCGCGATGCACTCAGCCGGCGGTCGGCTCTACGAAGTCGACCAGCGGCTGCGACCGAGCGGCAAGGGCGGCATGCTCATTACCCAGATCGAGGCGTTTGCGGCGTATCAGCGCAGCGAGGCGTGGACCTGGGAGCATCAGGCACTGCTGCATGCACGCGCTGTGGCCGGCAATCCGGGCCTGCAGACGGTCTTTGAAGCGGTGCGAACCGAGATCGTGACCGGCCATGTGCGCCGTGAAAGCCTGCGTGAGGACGTGCGCCAGATGCGTGAGCGGATGCGACGCGAACTGTCGAAATCCAAGGCGGGCGAGTTCGATCTCAAGCAGGATCGCGGCGGCATCGCCGACATCGAGTTCCTGGCGCAGTACTGGGCCTTGCGCTGGGCCGGTGAGTACCCGCCGATCGTGATGTTCTCCGACACGATCCGGCAGCTCGAATCCGTGGCGTCGGCGGCGCTGGTGCCGCAGTCCGACGTGGATCTGCTGGTGGCGGCCTATCGCGCCTATCGCACCCGCGGTCATCGTCGGTCGTTGCAGGATGCACCGGCCGTCGTTCCGGACAGCGAATTCATGCTGGAGCGTGAGCAGGTCACCGCGATCTGGAATGCAAGCGTCGCCGTGGACGTATAATCTCGACATGTTGCGTCCGACCGAAGCGCCGTTGATCCAGCCGAACGCCCAGAACCTGTATCAGGTCTCTGAGGAAGACCTGCCGTTGTCCTGCCCGATGCCGCAGATGACTCTATGGAACTCACACCCACGCGTCTACCTGCCGATCGAGGCGACGGGCTGGGCCAAGTGCCCCTACTGCGGTGCTGAGTACACGCTGCAAAAATAGCTGGCGCGCACTCGCGCTAGGCTCGACGCTGGCACTGCTCGCGACGTTCAGCGCTACCACCGCTACAGCCGCAGGCGAGCCAGGATCGGTCGTGCGCCGCACGACACTGATCGTTGCCGATATCGAAGCCTCAATCCGTTTCTATCGCGACGTGCTCGGCTTCGAGCTGTGGCTCGACAATCGCAGCAAGGTCTCCGCAGGCAGCCTGCCATCGGGGCAGCCGGTGGGCGCACCGTCACGATTCGTGATCATGAAGGGCCGCCACCCCTGGATAGGCATGGTGGGGCTGCTGCAGTACGGTGAGTCGCGCGCGGCGCAAGCGCCTCCGGAAACGCTGCAACCCGGCGCCACGGTGCTGATGATTGAAACCGATCAGCTCGACGTAATCTACGCGCGCATGCAGCAGGCCGGCACGCCGATCTACCGTGCCCCCGAGACCAACGAAGTCGAAGGCGCCGGCGGATTGCGCTGGCAGGCGACATTCCTGTTCGCCTTCGATCCCGATGGCCACATGCTGGAGATCAATCAGCGCGGCCCGACAGTGCAAAGTGAGTCGGTGCCGGTTGCCGCCGCAGCTGCGGTGCGGGTCGAGCGGCGTTTTGTGCCGGTGCGCACCGGGCAGTTGCATCTGCGGCGCGCGGCGCCGGTCGCGGGATTCGGTCTGCGCACACCCGTCGTATTGCTGCACCAGACTCCCCTGTCGGGGCGGATGTTCAGCGAATTGCTGCCGCAGCTTGCAAGGGATCGGGTCGTGTACGCGCCGGATACGCCAGGCTACGGCGAATCCGATCCGCCTGCGAATGTGCCGCAGCTCGGTGATTACTGCGACGCGCTGCACGACTTCATTGGAGAACTACGCGAACCTGTGGATCTGGTCGGTTATCACACCGGTGCACTGATTGCGGCGGAGTGCGCGGTGCGCTATCCGGCTGAAATTCGACGCCTGGTGCTGATCTCGATGCCGTTGTTCAGCGCGGCGAGTCGGGCAACCTTGAATGTCGACGCGGCGCTGACCGAGGACGGTTCCGCGCTGTTGGCCGAGTGGCGCAGCACGATGAGCGTCAGGCCGCCGGGCCAGTCGCTCGAACAGGCGGCGCGGATCGTTGCCGAGAAGCAGCGCGCGGGCGCGCGCGCGGCTTGGGCGATGTCCGCTGTGCAGCAGTACGAGCCGGAGTCGCGGCTGCGTCTGATCCGACAGCCGACCGCCGTCATCAGGGTGCGTGACGGCTTGTGGGATCAGAGTGCTGCGGCGGCTGCGTTGATTCCGGAATCGCGACTGCTCGATGCGCCCGAGTGGAGCTTTGGTCTGTTCGACGCGTTTCCAGCCGCAGTGGCCGAGCGGATCCGCGGCGCGCTCGACTGAGCGCGCCGCAGACCGCCGGAATCAGAAGTCGACTGTCGCCGTCACACCGAAGGTTCGTCCGTTCGGGAAGTGCACCTGATACGCGCGGGTGAACAGGAAGCCACTGTCGGGATCAAAGAAGCGGACCACGGAATCTGGATCGCGCTCGCCCGTCAGATTCTTGATCCATGCCGCGACGCGCCAGTTGTCGCCCTGCACTCCGAGTCGGGCGTCGATACGGGTCGTCGCGCCCGTTGAGGCGTGGTTGTAGACCTCGGCAAAGCGCTCGCTCTGATACGACATGTCTGTACGCGCAAAGAAGGAGCGCCAGCCGTCAGCGGTTAGCGGCATCGTGAACTCGAGGCCAGCGTTGACGGTGTGCTTTGGCGCGTTGGCGGTCTGAAAGCCAGACGCATCCGCAGTCAGCGTCGCGACGCCCGGCGCGGCGATACACGGTGCCTGCTGGGTCGCAAGCGTAATGCCGAGCAGTGCCGCGTAAGTGGCGTCGCAGATCTCGGTGAACTTCGCGTCAGCGAGTCCGTAGCCGAGGTTGGCGTCCCACATGGGGTTAATTTTCCAACGCCAGTTCAGCTCCAGACCCGTCACTTCGGTCTTGCCGGCGTTGCCGGTCAGCGAGATGTTCGCCGACATTCCGCTGGTGTTCGTATAGACCTGGCTGGTGGTCAGCTGCTGGTCAGTCCAGTCAATGAAGTAGATGGCTGCATCCAATGCCATCCGGCCGTCGAAGAAGCGCATCTTCGAGCCAATCTCATAGTTAAGTGCTTGTTCTTCCTTGACGCCGAGCGGTGTGATCGAAGACAGCCGCGTGAACTCCGCTGCGGGGATGGCCGCTGCGCAGAGGGAGCTGTTGAAGTCCCCCGGCTTGTTGCCTTGCGACACCGACACATAGACGTTCTTGTCACGGTCGAAGTCATAGCGTGCGGTCACGCGCGGCGTGAAGCTCTTGAACTCGACCTCGAGGATGCGCTGGCAGTTTCCGCCCACCTGCACGGCGTTGTCGGCCGTCAGCTTGTCCTTCGCGTAGCGACCCTCGAGCGTGAAGTGCCAGTCTTCGCTCGGATCGTAGCTGACGCTCGCGAACACGGCCTGATTGTCAACCGTAGAGGGCGAAATAGGCTGCGAGATTTGGCGAAGCGTGCCAACCGGGCCGGTGTTGCTGGCTGCCGGAACGCCCATCGAAAGAATGTTGTAGCGCGGGCCCCCATTGAAGCCCGAGGTGTCCTGGGTGTAGTTGTACACACCAACCAGCCAATCGATGGCGCCGTCGGTCTTCGATGCGAACCGTAGTTCCTGCGACTGGTATTCGCGAATCGTGATCAGGCGGGTGATATTGCCGGGGTTCGCAATCGTCATCGTCGGGCTTGGCACCTGGGAGGCATTGCTGCCCGCCGGGTTATTGATCAGATAATCGTCGACAATCCAGTCCTCGTCCTGGCGGTTCCAGCTGACCAGCGCCGTCAGTGTGCCGGGCGCAACGTCCCAGTTCATCTCGCCGCTGTAGAGGTTGGTGTCCTGCGTCACGCCCGGATGACCCTGGCGGGCAATGTCGGCGAAATCGACTTGAACGCCACCGTTGACCGGTATGGCCGGCAGCTCGCCGCAGAAGCTGCCACCGCGCGCGCCCGGGGCCGTCGTAAAGCAGTTGAGGGTCTTGCTGATGATGTTGTTGTAGAGCCCGTCCTTGTTCTGACTCGCAAAGGCCCGCAGCAGAAACTCAAGATTCTCGGTCGGCTCGTAGCGCAGCGCAGCCGATACCCGTTTGGTTTTTTCCTGGCCAAGCTGGACGAGAGTGTTGCCGCTACTGGCTGCGGTGTACTGGCCGCCAAAGTCGTAGAGCCGGCCGCCGAGCTTGAACGACAACTTGTCGCTGAACAGCGGACCGCTGATGAAACCCGATGCCTCTTCGTTGCCATAGTCGCCAATCGTCACCGAGGCCCGGCCGTTCCACTCCTGGCTCGGTTTGCGCGTTCGATAGCTGATGACCCCTGCCAGTGAACCGCGGCCATAGTTCGCCGCCTGCGGGCCCTTCAGGACTTCGACCTGTTCGAGATCGTCAAGGTCAGCGCTCATGTTGCCGGCGATATAGATGCCGTCGACGACGAACGAGACCGTACGTTCGCCGAGAATCTGGCTCTGGCCTCGAATGACCGGTCGATCGAAAGCACGCCCGTAGGTCTGGTTGAAGGACAGGTTTGGAGTCAGCTTGGCGAGGTCGTAGAGGCTCTCGATTCCCCGCTCTTCGATCAATTCGGCCGTGAACGCCGTAATTGAAATCGGCACATCCTGCAGGCTTTCGTTGCGCTTTCGAGCAGTCACCACCACTTCGGTCAGAGCACCTGCGTCGGCAGTCTGCGCCGGCGCCTGAGCATGTATCAGTGTTGACGTGCCAGAAAAAGTTACCAGCAAGATCACGAAAATCGCCGCACGCGGCGGCGCAGGCAGTTTCCACATTACAGACCCCCTAAATCAATTACAGGCAAAGACCCGACGCAGGGGTTGCGGCAATTCGCCGTTCTGGTTCCCGCAGCGTCGGAATCACTATACACGCGAGAGGTCAGTCCAACTCCAGTCGTGGCCTAATTCCAACAACAGTGCGGAGTCAGTACGGTTTATAAGATTTTTCTTCCACGATTCGCGAACCGAGCGCCAGATTAATGCGCTTCTTGATCGCGGCCCGTTCATCGTTGGTCACATAGACCGTCCGCGCAAGCTCGATGAAGCGTGCGTCGAACTGCTGCGCTGCTTCTTTGTCACGGATTTCATCTTCGATGTCCCATAACGATTCATTGACGGCCTGCAGCGCGCGCTGATCCGCGAGCGTGGTGGTGGCATTCGGTACGCCGGTGCGCCAGGTCTGCTCGAGCAGCTCCAGTTCAAGGCGAACATTTGCCCGCTTGGTTGCATCCTCGATGCGCGCCGCCTTGATCCGCAGGATCGTGATCTTGTCGAGCAGCTCACCGGGAGAAATCGGCACGAGGATGTCTTTCATGGCGACGATGCTAGCAAGTGATGTTTTCGTCCGCCCGCACGTTGCAGGGCGGCGGCAAATGCGTCGAGCATTGCGGTGACGCGCTCGGGCTGGATCAGCTCCATGACGCCGGGGCGTTCGATCTTCTGCTGCCAGGGGAGTTGCTCGGGGGATTTGCCGAGATAGTGCTGCGCGGCTTCGCCGAAGGCATCAATGCACCATCGTCTGGACAAATAGGGTCCGCTGCGCGCCGGGTTCGTCGCGGCATACAGTCCGATCACCGGCGTGCCGACCATCGTGGCCATGTGCGCGGGTCCTGAATCGGGCGTCAGCAGCACGCTGCTGCGTTGAAGCAAAGCCAGCAACTGCGGCAGCGTGTCCTTGCCGATCTGGTTCACGATGGGGGCGTTGCAGGCGCGTTCGATCGCAGCACCGGTGACCTGTTCGAGCTCGCTCGGGCCGCCAGCCAGGATGACCCGCATCCCAAGCGTGCGAGCGGCATGTTCGGCAACCTGCGCGTAGCCTTCCACGGTCCAGTTGCGGCACGCATGGCTGGAACAGGGACTGACCACGAGTGTTCCCGGAAGTGCTCGCGAGTCCTCGGGCACCAGCTGCGTCGCGTAGTCGATCGCCGCGGGAGGTAGCGGCAGATCCCAGCTCAACAGCGGCTCTTCAACGCCAAGCGCTGCGGCAAATCCCATGAAACTGTCGAGCACATGCTCGCGCTCGCGCGGCGCCACCTGCGCATTCGTAACCAGCCACTGCAGTTCACGCGCGCGGGCACGATCGAAGCCGAGTCGAACATGCGCGCGGATCACGCTGGCAGCGAGGCTGGCACGGACCGCGAGCTGCATATGCAGCAGTACCTCGAAGTCCCGGCCACGAAGCTCACGCCGCAGGGCAAGCAGGGCACGCCAACCGGCGCGCTTGTCGACGGTGATAAACTCGACGTTCGGCAACAGGCTCATCAACCGGCTCTCGAGCTTGCCGATGACCCAGGTCAGACGCGCTTGCGGCCAGGCGGCCTGCAGTGTGCGCACGAGTGGAACGACATGACAGGTATCGCCGATCGCGGAAAGGCGCAGCAGACATATCGACTCGGGCGCTCGCTCCAGCAGTGCAGCTCCCGCGCGCGTTCCAGCAGTGGGCATTGTGTCGTGATCCGGCGATGAAGCAGCCGTGGGCGCTCGGACCGGAGGTCAAACGAATGGCAACGGCCTCTGGCCTCATCGTATACGACGCTTCTCGCGCCAGCAATTTCGACGCGTCCTGGTTTGATCCTGAATACTGGCGTCGCCGCGACGCCATTCGCGGCGCTGCACTCGGCCGCGGTTCGACCTGGCTCATCGATGCGCATGGTCTGCAGCTGGCGCTGCGCCGTTACCGACGTGGCGGGCTGGCCGCGCGGATCTCCGAGGATCGCTACTGGTTCATCGGCGAATCGGGCACGCGGCCAATGCGCGAATGGACCTTGACCTACCATCTGCATCGGCTCGGGCTGCCGGTACCGGCGCCGATCGCCGCGCGCTACCAGCGCGTTGGACGCACCTACACGGGCGAGTTGATCACGGCACGCATTCTGGAGGCGGAGTCATTGGCGGAGCAGTTGGCGGCAACCTCGCTGCCATTTTCGCGCTGGATCGCGGTCGGTCGCTGCATCCGCAGCTTTCACGACGCCGGCCTCGATCACGTCGACTTGAACGCCCACAATGTCCTGCGTCGCCTCGACGGTCGGGTGTTCCTGATCGACTTCGATCGTTGTCGCCTGCGCAGGCGCGGCTTATGGTGCGATGCCAACCTCGTCCGCCTGCGACGTTCGCTGTTGAAGATCACGGCCAGGCTGCCTGAGGAGCGCTTCTCGGAAACCGACTGGCAGTCGCTGCTCGCCGGTTACTGGGATCGCAGCGCATGAGATTCGCCTACATCCTGATTGCCTACCTGTTCGCGCCCATCGTCTGCGGCGTGATGCTGTGGCGCGGCTTCCGGGATCGGAGCTACTGGCAGAACTTCCACGAGCGCTTCGGTTACGGAGACACGCCGTTCAAGGAACCGTCGATCTGGATTCATGCCGTGTCGGTGGGGGAGGTGCAGGCGGCCGTGGCGCTCGTCAGGGCACTTCGCGCGAAGTATCCGCAGATACCCGTGGTGCTGACTACCGTCACCCCAACGGGTGCCGCGCGCGCCCGTGCGCAGTTCGGTGCAGATATCCATGTGCGCTATGTCCCCTACGACCTGCCAGGCAGCGTGCGGCGTTTCTTTGCGCGCATCAAACCACGGGTTGCGATCATCCTCGAAACGGAACTCTGGCCGAATCTCTACCACGCCTGCGGTCAGCGCGGCACGCCGCTGGTGCTGGCCAGCGCGCGGATCTCACCACGCTCGGTCGGCAAGTATCGCCGGTTGGCGGGGCTGTTCCAGGAGACGCTGTCGCACGGCATCGTGATCGCCGCGCAGAGCGAGGGCGATGCGCAGCGCTTTCGCTCAATCGGTGCGAATCCGGCGCGCACCCATGTGACGGGCAACATCAAGTTCGATTTCACGCTGCCCGATGACATTTTGGCGCGTGGTGCGCTGCTGCGCAGCGAGCACGCGCACGGCAAGTCCGTCTGGATCGCTGGCAGTACGCATGCCGGGGAAGAGGAAGCTGCATTGGCCGCACTCGCGGCGCTCGACGCGGCCGGAGTGCCAAGCCTGCTCGTGATCGCGCCCCGGCATCCGAACCGCTTCGACGACGTGGAACAATTGTTGCGTCGGCGCGGTATCAAGTTCGTGCGTCGCTCCAGCGGTGAATCCTGTCTTGCGCAGACAGCCGTGCTGCTGCTCGACACGCTGGGCGAGTTGATCTTCTTCTATGCTGCGGCGGATGCCGCTTTCGTGGGCGGGACGCTGGTACCGGTCGGCGGCCACAACCTGCTCGAACCGGCGGCCCTGGGCGTGCCGGTGCTGATCGGCCCGCACTACTTCAATGCGGAGGACATCGCCGAGCAGTTTCTGTCCATCGGTGCGGCGGCGCTGGTGCGCGACGGTGCAGCGCTCGGTGCCGAGCTTCAAGTGCTGCTGAGCGATCCCGGGCTGCGCGCGCAGCGTGCGGAACTGGCGCGTCAGACGCTCGATCGCAACCGCGGTGCCCTGCAGCGACTGCTGGCGCTGATCGAGCCGGTGATCGAGGGTGCCCCCGGCGGGCAGGTCAGCGCTGCAACCAGCCGTTGACTTCCTGGAGCGCTGGCCGGTCCAGGCTGCCTGTTGCAAGGCGAAGTTGCAGCACGTTCAGGATGTAGTCGTAGCGGCTGCGCGCAAAGTTGGTCTGGGCCTGCACCAGCGTGCGCCGAGCATCGAGCACGTCCACGGCTGTCCGGGTTCCCACCTCATAGCCGGCTTCAGTGGCCTTCAGCGCGGTTTCGCTCGACTCGAGCGCCTGCCGCAGTGCGGCGACGCGTGAGATCTCGCTATTGACGCCGAGGTAAGCGTCGCGTGCCAGGCGCTCGGTCTGGCGCGATACGCGCGTCAAACGTTCACGCGCCGCCTGCCATTGAAACTCGCGCTGTCGGACGCGCGACTGCGTGGCGCCCCCACTGAATATCGGCACACTGAGCTGTAGTGCGATCGTCGTATCGTCGGCGTCGCTGGTACGCTGGCCGACGTTGCCGCTCTCGAAATTGATCGTGGCGCTCTGATCCACGTTGGAGCGGCTCGCAGTCAGATCGAGGGACGGCAAGTGGTTGCTGAACGCCGCACGGACGTCGTTGCGGGCGATGTCCGCGCCGAGCCGGCTCGAGATCAGCGCCAGATTCTGTTCCATGGAAAGGGCGACCCAGACCTGCTCGTCAGCAGGTTCCGGCATCTTGAGTGGCATCGCATCAGAGGGCTTCGCCAGCGATGACAGCTTCTCGGCGGTGATCTCGCGCAGCAGTTCTTCGTTCGAGGCGAGCTGGCGCTTGCCGGCGATGACGGCCGCCGCGGCGCTGTCCCGGGCTGCTTTGGCTTCCTGGACATCGGTGATCGCGATCAGGCCGACTTCAAAGCGTTTGTCGGCCTGCTCAAGCTGGCGCGAGATCGAATCGAAGGCCGACTGCTGGGCATCGACGTTGTCCTGCGCTGCCAACACGTCGAAATAACGTTGCGCGACGCGCAGGACCAGATCCTGCTGTGCGGCCAGATAGTCCGCCTCCGCCTGCGCGACCTCTTTGTTCGCGCGCTTCAGCGCGACCCAGTTTCCCCAGTCGAACACGCTCTGGCGCAGATCAACACTCCAGCGCTCGGTCTCGGGCTTCGAGTCGCTGGCCTGCAGGAAGTTGAACACGACGCGGTTGCCGGAACCGGCAGGTTGTTCAATCTCCTGCGGAAACTGGCCGGTAGACTGGCTGTCGCCTTCCGTCTTGGACGCCGCGCCGGAGATCTGAGGCAGCAGTGCGGCGAGCGCCTGGGGCTTCGCCTCAAGCGCGGCTCGGCGGATGGCGTCGGCCTCGCGAATCTGGGGATCGTTGGCCACCGCGCGATCGTAGACGGCCAACAGATCCACCGCCCCGGCGACGGTGCCGATGGGCAGCAAGGCCAGCAGCGGGATCAGTGCGAATTTCGACACATTCATGGCAGGGACCTTCAAAGTCAGTAGGGAGCTATTGTCGGGTCGATCTGTTCACGCCAGGCGAGTATTCCGCCCGCGAGGTTCGCAACGTGGTCGAAGCCGCGCTGCTCGAGATACTCGCCGACCTGCAGGCTGCGTGCGCCCGAACGGCACATCACGACGATTGCTCGATCGCGGGGAAGCTCGTCGAGTCGATCCGGAATCTCGTGCATGGGCAGATGCATTGCGAACGGCAGCCGTGCAATCTCGAGCTCCCAGCCCTCGCGGACATCGATCACCAGCGGCGGCTGGTTCGCCTCGATGCTCGCTTGCAGCGTCTTTGGATCGATTTCGGTGACCATCGTGATGGAATCAGAATCAGAATCAGAATCGGAATCGCGGAGTTGGGGTTGCGCCGATCAGCGGAGCGAGCCGTGTTTCGAACAGGCTTTCAGTCGCCCACTCGTTGGCTGCACGGCGACGCACCAACCGCGCTTCCATGATCGGCGCGTCGCCGACCACGCAGAACAAGCGCCCGCCGCGTGCCAGATGCGGCGCGAAGCGCGCGTCGTACACGGGCAGCGAGCCTGTGAGCACGATGGCGTCGTAGCTCTCGGAACCGACCTCAGCCACGGCTTCGAAGCCGTCGCGAGCCATAACCCTGACGTTATGGATGCCGCAGCTGGCCAGTGTTGCGCTTGCGCGGTCGGCCAGATCGGCGTGAATCTCAAGGCTGCGGACTTCGCCGGCCAGCGAGGCCATGCAGGCCGACAGGAACCCGGAGCCGGTGCCGATCTCGAGCACCCTGTCCGCAGGTGTCAGCTGCAGCGCTTGCAGGATCCGCCCGGCGACCTCCGGCGCGAGCATGTGCTGCCCGTGTGCAAGCGGGATGCGGGCATCGGCGTACGCGAGCTCGCGGTAATGTGCCGGTACGAAGCGCTCGCGCGGGATCTGCCTCAGCGTATCGAGCACGCGCTGGTCGAGCACGCCCCAGGCGCGCACCTGCTGCTTGACCATCTGCTCGCGCGCTGCGTCGATCTGCATGCACTGACTCCTGAGCAATTAGACTTATTCTGGCGGATTCCCGGCCCCGATGCCGCCCCAAAGCAACCCACTTCGGCATCGCGCTGCGCAGCGGACGTTGCCATATGGTGAATCCGGGCAAGCGCGACCGGGCCGTCAGTTATGCTCAATGCACGGCCCGGGAAAGGCCGATAATAACCAAGGCGCGTGCAGAGCGGGGCACGCCGCCGCGCGCACGGGGATAGTTTACCTGCCATGTCACTGTCTGGGCTCCTGAGTCTGTTGCTGGCCATTGTGGCGACGTTGCTGCTGGCGCTGTATTTGATGCAGCGGCGCGAGCTGCGCGGCGTGGGTGAAATCAATCGGCAGATCGACGACGCGTTGGCGGGCGCGGGCGGTGAGCCCGCACGGGTCTACCTGCAGACCGATGAGCCCGAATTGCAGCAGCTGGCCCAGGGGGTCAATCGCCTGCTCGTGCAGCGGGCTGACTCGCCGCCCACAGTGCCGGACTCGTCAGCACTCTTTCGGGAGCTGGCGGACCGTTCGTACGAAGTCGTGCTCGTGCATCGTGACGTGATCCTGTTTGCCAATCAGCACTTCGCCCATCTGCTGGGCGTGGATCGCGATGCCTTGAACGGTCGGGCGCTGCCGGATCTGGTGGCGCCGGAGTTCACGGACTTTGTTGCGGCGACGCTGATCCGGCGACTCGAGGATGAGCGCGCACCGGAGCGCTTCGAAGTCGAGATGGTCGGCTTCCAGGCGCAGATCAGCCGGCTGGAACTCAGTGTCCGCCGCATTGATTACGAGGGCGAGCCGGCGCTGCTGGTCACGGGCGTTGAGATTGTCCAGACAACCCAGGTGAAGGCGCTGAACGAACCCAGCTATGCGCAGCAGGGCGTCGGCACGGGTTTGTTTGAAACCCTCGAGGCCGCGGCACCCGCGCAGACTCTGGCACTGGAATCACTGTCAGAGGCGATCCTGACCACCGATGCGCTCGGTGCGATCGACTACCTGAATCCGGCCGCCGAGCAGCTGCTCGGCACAGACTCGACCCGGGCCAAGGGCAAGGCGCTCGGCATGGTGGTCGCCACTGTCGATGAAGCGAATCGCCGTGCACTGATCGATCCGGTCACGCAGTCGCTGGCAAGCGGTGTGCCGATCAACTATTCGCGACGGCCCGTGGTGGTCGCGCGCCCCAGCGGCGAGGAGCGCACGATCGAGGTGTCGAGCTCGCCGATGCGCAGCAGCGACGGAGACATCGTCGGTGCCGTGGTGCTGCTGCACGACATCACGGAGCTGCGGGGCGCAACGCGGCAGCTGTCATACCAGGCGACGCACGATGCGTTGACAGGTCTCGTCAATCGGCGCGAGTTCGAGCGCCGACTCGATGAGGCCCTGACAACCGCGCGGCGCGGCGACGGCATGCATGTGCTGTGCTTCCTGGATCTCGATCGGTTCAAGCCAGTCAATGACACGGGCGGGCACCTCGCCGGGGACGCGCTGCTGCGCGATATCGCACGCCTGCTTCGGGCCCGGGTCCGCGACTCCGACACCGTGGCGCGCATTGGCGGCGATGAATTCGCACTGTTGCTGGCCGGCTGTCCGCTCGACAAGGCGCGGCAGATCGCCGATGACGTCTGCCGCGCGGTCAGCGAGCACCGCTTTGTCTGGAAGGACCGGGTGTATCAGATCGGCGTCAGTATCGGCGTCTTGGAATTATCGCGCGACAGCAGCTCGGTCGAAGAAGCCCTCGCCGCGGCCGATAGCGCCTGCTACCTTGCCAAGAAGCAGGGCAGCGGCCAGGTGTCGGTTTACTCGGCGCGCGACGAGGCGTCGGCGCGCTCCTCGGGCGAGATCCAGTGGCTGCAGCGACTGCAGACAGCGCTGCGCGACAATCGCTTCGAGCTGAATACGCAACCGATCATTCCCGTTTCTGCGGCGATCCACGGTGGACCGGCGATGGAGGTGCTGGTACGCCTACAGGATGAGAAAGGTCGCGACATTGCTCCCAGCGAGTTCCTGAAGGCCGCCGAGCGCTACCGTCTGATGGGCGAGATCGACCGCTGGGTTATCCAGAATACGTTCAATGCCATCGTCTCGCAGGCGCTTGACGTGCCGCCTGGACGCAGCGTGTCGATCAATATCTCAGGCCAGACTCTCGGTGACACGCAGTTCCTGGAGTTCGTCGTGGATTGCTTTGATCGCAGTGGCGTCGCACCGGCGCAGATCTGCTTCGAGATGACCGAGAGTGCGGTCGTGTCGAACATCGATCATGCGCGGCGATTCGTCGGGGTGCTGCACGGCATGGGTTGCCGGTTTGCGCTCGATGATTTCGGCTCCGGTGTCGGCTCATTTTCGAACCTGCGCAACCTGCCGCTCGACTACCTGAAAATCGACGGCTCATTCATGCGCAATCTCGCCCGCGACTCGGTCGATCAGGCGATGGTTGCTGCGATGATCAAACTCGCACGCACGCTGAACTTCCAGATCATTGCCGAACAGGTCGAGGACAACGCTGCCCTCGCCATGGCGCGTGAGCTCGGGGTTGATTTCGTGCAGGGGTTCGTCATCGCCCATCCGCAGCGGCTGCGACTCGTGGCATGAAGCGCTGCAGCAGCTGATCGACCGACAGGGATCCCGGTCCGACGATTGCGATCACCAGCAGCATGAAGCCCCACAGCACATGCTGACCGACTGCAGCTTCAAAGCCAGGCTCCAGCAGCACGTGTGCATAGGAGATCACCGCGAGCACATTGACCGCGAATAAACCCACGGCGCTCAATCGGCCGGCGATGCCAGCAATCAATAGCGCCGGGAACAGCAGCTCTCCGGCGGTCCCGGCCCAGGCAGCGAGCTCGGGTGACAGTAGCGGTACGCGGTATTCCTCGCGGAAAAGGCCGACCGTCGAATCCCAGGACTGAAGTTTCAACAGGCCGGATTTCAGGAACTGCCAGCAAACGTACACGCGCGTGCCGAGCAGCAGCAGCGGCTGCAACGCGCCCAGCCAGCCGTCGATGCGTCGCTGCAATGAGATTGTGGTCCGAATCATGTTCCGTGCCTCCGCTGCAGCGGACCGGGCCGCGCCGGTGGATATTTCGCGGTCCGTGACTCGAGACGGATTCAGGCGGCGAACAGCGGCCAATCACGGGTGCGAGCCAGTGCGTCGGCTAGATTGAACTGTGGATGCGCCGCGAGCGTGGTGTCGATGGCCTCACCGACAGAGGCACCGTCAGCCAGCGCCGTGAGCCAGTAGGCAACGTCCGGCGCCACCTGAAGCAGCTCCGTGGCGCCGCTGCGCCGCAGGATCACGACGCATTGACCGCCGCTGTCGAGATCGATCTCGTCTGATGCTTCGGAGTCGGGTCGATTCGCGCACCAGATCGTGAAGATCGGCCACGGCGAACCGACGATACGCAGAGCCGGATCTGGCTGTACGCGCAGCGACTCGCCGCCATCGTCGTTGTGGGTCAATGTCTTGAGTAGATCGAGACTGGCCGCGCAGTCAGGAGCGAGCAGGCTTTGCTGGAACGCCCATTCCAGTTTCGCGATATCCGCGAAGTACTCATGGCGGGTACCGGCGAGCGTCGCGGCGACGACTGCGGGCAAGCTGGCGCCAACGCGGTGAGCGTCGCCGTCGCGCGAGGGCGCCTGCCGCAGCAGTTCCAGCGTGAGCTGGCGGAAGTACGCGTCGCCCGCCAGGCGTTGCAACACCGGAAACGACAGCGCCAGCACTTTGTGCAGGTTCTCGCGCAGGTTGTTGCGGTAGACCCGCAGTCGTTCCTGTGGCGCGAACTCACCGCTGACGATGCACCGTTCGAGTGTCTCGTCCCTGCTCTCGTCGCTGACGAACAGCGCGTCGGCGAACCGTTGCTGCAGCTCAAGCAGCGTGGGCAAGCTGCTGCTCCGCAATGCGATCCGCGTGCGCCGCTTCCGAGCACAGGCGCTCGAGACTCGGAATGTCCGTATCCCACTCGATCAGCGTCGGCACGCGCCCAAAGCGGGCAATGGCCGCAGCATAGAGCTCCCAGACCGCGTCGCAGACGGGCGTGCCATGGGTGTCGATCAGTAGACACCGTCCGTCGATCTGCTGCTCCGCAAACCCCGCCAGATGCAGCTCGCCGACCGCGTCACAAGGGATCGCTTCGAGATATTGCACGGCGTCGAAGCCGTGGTTGCAGGCATTGACATGAATGTTGTTGAGGTCGAGCAGGATTCCGCAGCCGGATGCTTTGGCAAGCTCCGCAAGGAAGTCCCACTCGGTCCAGTTCTCGCCCACGAACCGCAGATAGCTCGAGACGTTCTCGATCAGGATCCGGCGCTCGAGCCGCTGTTGCAGTTCCGTAACCCGCGCGATCAGCAGCGTGAGCGCCTCATCGGTACAGGGGAGAGGCAGCAGATCGTTGGAGTGCCGGCCACCGATGCGACCCCAGCAAAGGTGCTCGGAGACCAGTGCCGGCCGCGAGCGGCGGATCAGCTCCTGCAGACGCGCGACGTGCGCGGGATCGAGCGGTTCGGCCGATCCCAGTGACAGTCCGACACCATGCAGCGAGAGCGGAAAGCGTTCTCTGATACGCGCCAGCAGATCGTGCTGCGGACCGCCGGCAGCAAAAAAATTCTCGCTGTGAACTTCGACCCAGGCCACATCTGGGGCGGTGTCGATCTGGTCGTGATGAGGCGCCCGCAGGCCGATTCCCGCTCGTGCGGGAATCGCCTGGGGAAAGGTGCGGCCTGATCCTGAACAAACACTCATGTCGTTCATCAGTGCCTCGACCGTCCTTAATCGAGCCGGCTTACATCGCCTTGAGGCTGCCGCCGACGATCTTCTCGCAGGTGCCCGTCGGTACCTTGATCCATTCCTTCTTGTCGCCGTCAGTCTTGGCCTGGCCGGCACAGGAGTGGCCATTGGCAGCGCAGTCGTTGGCGCTCGCTTTGGCAACGCCATAGCATTTCTCGGTCTTGCCGCCGGCGGAATCCATCGCCTGCGCGACATTCAGTGCCAGCACGCTACCGAGGGCCGCTGCAATCATCGCTCGTTTATTCAACATGTCTGTTATCTCCTTAGAGGTTGGGATCAGGCAACCGCATTCAGCGGCTTCGGAACATCAGACCGGCTGGTTGCCGGATTTGTTTCATCCTACCTAAGATGCCGGGCCGCGTGCATCCCGCTCAGCGCTCTGGTATCAGGACGTATGCCAGCGCGCCCTGTGATCATGGATTGCGATCCCGGCGTCGACGACGCCGTGGCCCTGTTGCTTGCGTTTGCCGTGCCGCAATACCTCGAGTTGCTCGGCGTCACGACCGTTGCCGGCAACGTGGGCGCAGAGTTGACGGCGCGCAATGCACGCTTGATCCGCGAGCTGGCGGGCCGCGCAGAGGTGCCGGTTTTCCGGGGCAGGGATCGCCCACTGCGGCGGCCGCCGGTGGAGGCGGATCATTTTCATGGGCCGAGTGGCCTCGGACCGCTGGCTGTTTTCGAGCCGGCAGCACCTGCCGAGTCTGTCAATGCGGTCGAATTCCTCGTTGATACGCTGAGCAGGCGTGACGATGTGACGCTGCTGGTTACGGGTCCGTTGACGAACGTCGCCTGCGCCTTGCAACAGGCGCCGCAGATTGCGTCCCGCGTTGCCGAGATCATCCTGATGGGGGGTGCGCGGCGTGAAGGCGGCAACATTACTGCTTCGGCTGAGTACAACATCTACGCAGATCCCGATGCGGCAGCGCAGGTCTTCGCGAGCGGCTGTCCGATCGTTGCGATCGGACTCGATGCGACACATCAGGTGCGCGCGACGCCGGAGCGGGTCAGTCGCCTGCGCGCGCTGCGTAATCCACGCGCGACCGCGGTCGCGCAGCTGCTGCAGTTTTCGAATGAGCTGGCCGGCAATGCTGCGTTCGCGGCTGCCGCGCCGCTGCACGATCCCTGCACCGTGGCCTACGTGCTGAACCCTGGCCTGTTCAAGACGGTTGAGTGTGAGATCCAGGTCGAGACCGTATCACCGCTTACGCTCGGCCACACGGCCGTCGAGTTCCGGTTGGCGCCAGATCATCCGGGCCGCACCCACTGGGCGACTGAGGTCGACGCCGCGGGTGTCTTCGAGCTGCTTTGCGCGGCGTTGGTGGCCTCGTGAGTGCTCTGATTGGTGCAGCGCAGCGCCCGCATGTCACGGTTGTCGGTTCAGTCAATCTCGACCTGGTGATCCGTGTGCCGCGCCTGCCCATTGCCGGCGAAACCATCGGCGGCGCGGTGCTGGAGCGCTATCCGGGCGGCAAGGGAGGCAATCAGGCGCTGGCGGCCGCGCGGCTCGGCGCCGTCGTGCGGCTGCTGGCCTGTGTGGGCCGTGATGCGGCCGCGGACCAGGCGCTCGGACTACTGCGCGCGGCGGGGGTGGATCTGTCCGGCGTCAGCGTCGCGACCGAGGCGGCCACCGGCGTGGCGCTGATTGCCGTGGCGCCGGACGGCGAAAATCAGATCGTGGTCGCACCCGGGGCCAATGCGCAGCTGGGAGTGGAGCATCTGCCTCCTGACCACGGCGACATCCTGATCTGTCAGCTCGAGGTTCCGGTAGCGACGATACTGGAAGCCTGCCTAAGCAGTCGCGCCTTTGTTTGCGTGAATCTGGCGCCAGCCCAGGCGGTCGATGCGGCCTTGTTCGAGCGCGCGGATCTGCTGATCGTCAACAAGACCGAGGCGCAGTTCTACGGTGGCGCGTTGAAGCAGGCGCGTGGCTGGGTGGCGATCAGCTGCGGCCGTCGCGGCGCCGAGCTGTGGTGCGATGGTGCGCGAATCGCCACGGCCGCCACGGCCGCGGTGACAGCGGTGGACACGAGCGGCGCTGGCGATGCGTTCGTGGCCGCGCTGGCACTGCAGTTGTTTGCGAGGACGGCCCCTGCACAGGCGCTCGCGTTCGCGTGCGCAGCGGGCGCGATTGCCGTGACGCGTGCGGGTGCGCAGGCCGGCATGCCAACGCTTGAGCAGATCAGCGTCTTGCTGTCGTTGCCGGCAGTCAGATAGCGTTGATTCAATGGTTTTCCCGGCGCGATGCGAACCGCAGCGCGATGTCCACTGTGTTAAGGTGCAACGAGCATCGACTGCGGTCGCGTGCCTATCACGGAGTCTGTCTTGGCCAAGCCGAATTATCGACATCAGAAGAAGCAGCGCGAGCTCGCACAGAAAACCAAGCAGGCTCAAAAGCTGCAAAAGCGCCTGAGTCGAGGCCCCTCCGATGATGCGGCTGACGCGACAGCCGACGCGACAGCCGATCAGTCCGTCGACACGCTCGCTGATGCGAGCAATACCGCCGCAGTGAGCAGCGGCACGGCATCGTGATGGAAGGCACACCTCCCGGCGGCGATCGGTTTCCGCGTCGAACACCTGCTCCGATGTTCGGCGAGCAGGCCGAGGACTTCCGTGCCCGGGTGGCGCATATTCAGGCCGAGGCAGCCGCGGAGCGGCGTCGCGAGCTCATTGACCAGGCGTCCGACCTCAAGACGCCGTCCGAGCGGATCAGGATCTGGGAGCGGCTGCACGATGTGCGTATGCCACGCGCGCCGGAGCACAATCTGCTGACCGTCATCGCCAACGATACGGGCCTGTCGCTGGAACAGGTACAGCACGAACAGCAGGAACGCACTCGACCTCGACAGCCGGCCGCCGCCGAGCCAGGACCGCAAAGCGGACCATAAGCGCGGCCAGCGGCTTGCTCAGGCCAGCGGCTTGTTCAGAGCAGCGGCACCAACAGCAGCGCGACGATATTGATGATCTTGATCAGCGGATTGATCGCTGGCCCCGCCGTATCCTTGTAAGGATCGCCGACGGTATCGCCGGTCACGGCGGCCTTGTGCGCTTCGGAGCCCTTGCCGCCAAAGTTGCCTTCCTCGATGTACTTCTTGGCGTTGTCCCAGGCACCGCCACCGGTGCACATCGAGATCGCGACGAACAGCCCCGTGACGATCGTGCCGATCAACAGGCCGCCCAGCGCCTTGATACCCTCTCCCGGTCCCATCAGCGCATTGATCCCGAAGGCGACGATCACCGGCACCAGGATCGGCAGCAGTGAGGGCACGATCATTTCCTTGATGGCTGCCTTGGTCAGCAGATCCACCGCGCGCGAGTAGTCGGGCTTGGCCGTGCCTTCCATGATGCCCGGGATCTCGCGGAACTGGCGCCGCACTTCGGTGACCACTGAGGTCGCCGCACGGCCGACGGCTTCCATCGCCATTGCCGCAAACAGGTACGGCACCATGCCGCCGATGAACAGGCCGATGATCACGGCCGGGTCGGACAGCGAGAACTCGACCAGCTTCCCCTGCTCCTCGAGCTTGTGGGTGTAGTCGGCGAACAGCACCAGCGCCGCGAGACCCGCCGAGCCGATCGCATAGCCCTTCGTGACCGCCTTGGTCGTATTGCCAACCGCGTCGAGTGGGTCGGTGATGTCGCGGACCTTGCTGTCGAGGCCGGCCATCTCGGCGATGCCGCCGGCGTTGTCGGTGATCGGACCATAGGCGTCGAGTGCGACGATCATGCCGGTCAGCGACAGCATCGCTGTGGCGGCAATCGCAATCCCGTACAGGCCGTAGAGTTCGTTGGCGCCCCAGATTGCGGCGCAGACCGCAATCACCGGCAGTGCGGTCGACTTCATCGACACGCCAAGCCCGGCAATCATGTTGGTCGCATGACCGGTCTGCGAGGCTGCCGCGACTTTGCGAACCGGACTGTACTCGGTCGCCGTGTAGTACTCGGTGATCACGATCATTGCGGCCGTCAGCGCAAGGCCGATCAGCGCACAGCCAAACAGCGCCATGAGCTGGCCCGGCATCAGCGCATCGGTGATGAACCAGAAGCCGATGGCCGAGACGATGCCGGAGACGATCACGCCCTTGTACAGCGCGTTCATGATCTTGCCGCCGTCGCTGACCTTGACGAAATAGGTGCCGATGATCGACGAGACGATCGACGCGGCACCAAGCGCCAGCGGGTAGATGATCGCGGCAGAGCCCATGTCCTTGAGCATCAGTCCGCCGAGTAGCATGGTCGCGACCAGCGTCACCGCGTAGGTCTCGAACAGGTCAGCGGCCATGCCGGCACAGTCGCCGACGTTGTCGCCGACGTTGTCGGCGATCACGGCCGGGTTGCGCGGATCGTCCTCGGGAATCCCGGCCTCGACCTTGCCGACGAGGTCCGCGCCAACGTCAGCGCCCTTCGTGAAGATGCCGCCGCCGAGTCGCGCGAAGATCGAGATCAGCGAACCACCGAAGGCGAGGCCGATCAGCGATTGCAGCGCGGCGTCGTCGCCGACCAGCGGGATCATCAGCATGTAGTACAGCGCCACGCCCATCAGGCCGAGTCCGACCACCAGCATGCCGGTGATTGCACCGCCCTTGAAGGCGACCTGCAGCGCCGCATTGAGGCCGCGATTGGCGGCTTCGGCCGTGCGCACGTTGGCGCGTACCGAGATATTCATGCCGATATAGCCAGCGAGACCGGAGAGGATCGCACCGACCGCAAAGCCACCCGCACTCGCCCAGTCGATCGCGAAGCCGAGCAGCACGAACAGCACCGCGCCGACAATGGCGATGGTCGTGTACTGGCGGTTCAGGTAGGCCTGGGCGCCAGCCTGGATCGCGGCGGCGATTTCCTGCATGCGGGCGTTGCCGGCAGGAAGCTTCAGGATCTGCAGCATCGAGACGATGCCGTAAACAACCGCCAGAGCGCCTGCAAGCACCGCGACCCACAACCAGTTGGTGGTATCCATCAGCGAACTCCCAAGAAAAACACGTTGTTATTCGCCCGTAGCGCCGCGCGCCGGGCCCCGCGAAGGGCGCGAAATATAGCACAGGGCCATAAACCGCCCCGCCAGAACTGGCGTCAGACCTTGAACGGCGGCAGGCGGCGCCGGACGCTGACGGCCTTGAGTTTCACATATTGGGGCAGCCCGTCTTTGTAGGGCGGGTAGTCCTCGCCGGCGATCAGGGGCAGCAGGTAGCGGCGGCATTTGGCGGTGATGCCAAAGCCATCCGCGGTGATGAAATCTCGTGGAACCTTCTTCTCCACATTGGCGACCCGCGCAAGCTCGACCGGTTCGATCTTCCAGCGATACGGCTTCGATGACGTTCGAATGATCGCGGGCATCATCGCGTTCTGGCCACGCACGGCCATCTCGACTGCAGCTTTGCCGACGGCGTAGGCCTGCTCCACGTCGACCTTCGAGGCAATATGCCGCGCAGCCCGTTGCAGATAGTCCGCGACCGCCCAGTGATACTTGTAGCCGTAGGCTTCACGAACCATGTTCGCGACGATCGGGCCGACCCCGCCCAACTGGGCATGGCCGAACGCATCACGGGTGCCGGCCTCCGCAAGGAACTTGCCATCGGCGGTCGACGTGCCCTCCGAAACCACGATCACGCAGTAACCCGACTGTTCCACGCTGCGCTTGACCTTGGCCAGGAACTTCTCGCGATCAAAGGCTATTTCAGGAAACAGGATGATCTGGGGTGCATCGCCGCTGCGCTCGGCAGCCAGACCCCCGGCGGCTGCAATCCAGCCGGCATGGCGCCCCATGACTTCGAGCACAAACACCTTGGTTGAGGTGCGCGCCATCGAGGCCACATCGAGCGCCGCTTCGCGTATCGACACGGCGATGTACTTCGCGACGGAGCCAAAACCCGGGCAACAGTCCGTCAGCGGCAGATCGTTGTCGACGGTCTTCGGCACGCCGACGCAGATGATCGGGTAGCCCAGTGCCGCGCCGATCTGCGACAGCTTATGGGCCGTATCCATCGAATCATTGCCGCCGTTGTAGAAGAAATAGCCGATGTTGTGTGCCTTGAAGACTTCGATCAGCCGCTCGTATTCGGCTCGATTCCTGTCGACGCCCTTGAGCTTGAAGCGCGCCGAGCCAAACGCGCCTGCCGGTGTATGGCGCAACCCGCGGATGGTTGCGCGACTTTCCCGGCTCGTGTCGATCAGATCTTCTTCGAGCGCGCCGACGATGCCATGCCGGCCGGCGTAGACCTTGCCGATCTGGCGCGGAAAACGGCGGGCCGTTTCGATGACGCCGCAGGCCGACGCGTTGATGACGGCCGTGACGCCGCCCGACTGAGCGTAGAGGGCATTCCGGAGCAGGGATTTGGCCATGGCGGCAAGGATAGCGCACCGCGCTCTGGCCAAGCGGCCCGCTGTACTGGCCGTTTGACCCCCGCCCGATCGCCCGCTACTGTGCCGGGCTTCGCCAACGGAGAGGCGGGTTTCAAACCGATCATGCGTATCGTTTTTCTTGGTGCACCGGGCTCCGGCAAGGGCACTCAATCGCAGCGTCTGACCGAGCGGCACGGCATCCCACAGATCTCGACCGGCGATCTGCTGCGCGCGCATGTCCGCGACGGCACCAGCCTTGGTCGTGCGGCGAAGGTCGTCATGGACGCGGGCAAGCTGGTTGATGATGCGACCATTCTTGGCATGGTACGGGCGCGGCTCGGTGAGCCCGATGCGCAGAAGGGCTTCATCCTCGACGGCTTTCCCCGCACGCTGACCCAGGCCGACGGCTTGGAGACGCTGCTTGGCCAGATCGGTCAGCCACTGGATGCGGTGATCCTGTTCAATATTGATCCCGCTGAACTGGTGCGCCGGATCTCGGGTCGGCGGACCTGTCAGGACTGCGGTCGCGTATTCAACGTGCACACGTCCCGGCCGCCCGTGCCCGCGCCGTGCGCAGGGCGATGCGAGACGCCGCATCTGGTGCAGCGACCCGACGACAGCGAGGCGACCGTCGCGAAGCGGCTTGCGGTTTACGAAGAGCAGACCAAGCCACTGATCCGCTATTACTCGGCGCGCAAACTGCTGCGCGAAGTCAACGCTGACGCGCCACTCGCGACGGTCACATCGCAGGTCGAAGCGGCGTTGCAGTCGAAGCCGGGTTCGTCCGCCTCACGCGGCTGATTGCAGCGATCCTCAGAGCGCCGCACGCAGCGCCGGCCCGAGCGTGGCTCCGCGCCAACCGCTGAACAGCGCTGCTGATTCGCCGGTGCGGGCGAGTTCGTCGAGATCGCGCCGGGTCGCGAGCAGCTCGGGCGCAAGCTCAAGCTCTTGTGCGGTCTGCTGCGCGATGTCGGCCAGCCGTTTGACCAGTGCCGTCAGCTGCGGGTCGGGTCGCTCGCGACGCGGCAGCGCCGGCGGCGGATCTGCAAGGCCGCAGGCGGCGATCATTGCCAGCAACTCTTCACCCGAGTTGCGGACGACGGCATCGGGTATTTCGCGGATCGATGCCAGCTGTTCGCGGCTTCGCGGCACGCGATGGATGATCTCGCGCAGCACGTTGTCGTCGATGATCCAGCCGCGCGGCCGGTTCTTGTCGATGGCACGCCGTTCACGCCAGGCGGCAAGCTGCTGCGCCAGAGCGACCCGACCTTCATCCAGGCCCGCGATGCCCTTGAGGCGCAACCAGGCGCGTTCGGGATCGACGCCGTGACTCGCACTGGCGAGTGTCTGCAGCTCTTCGTCGAGCCAGCCGAGCCGCCCGCGCTGGTCCAGCATCTCCAGCAGCTTGTCGCGCGTCGGCAGCAGATAGCGGACGTCGTCGAGCGCATATTCGATCTGCTGCGGCGACAGGGGGCGGCGTGACCAGTCCGCGCGGGTATGCGCCTTCAGCAACTGCACATCGAGCAGTGTTGAGACCAGCTCTGCGTATCCGACCTGTGCCGGGAAACCGACCAGACCCGCTGCGATCTGGGTGTCGAAGACCGGCGCGAGCACACCGCACACCGGTTCCATGACTTCGAGATCCTGGCGTGCCGCGTGCAGCACTTTCAAGGGTCCGTCCGCCTGCATCAGCGCGGTCAGTCCAGCCAGAGAATCAAGTGCCAGCGGGTCGATGCAGGCCGCATGACTGTCGGTCGCGACCTGCACCAGGCACAGTTGAGCGCGATAGGTGCGTTCGCGCATGAACTCCGTGTCGAGCGCAATGGCGGCTGAGGTCGCGAGCAGCGCAGCGAGATCGGAGAGTTCCGGGGCGGAAGTGACGAACTTGGACGACGGCATGCGGGAACTGTGCAAGAATTCGGCCGCCATTATGCTCTCGATCATCAAGTCCTACATCGACATCGCGCTGCTGCGTGCCGGGCCCGAAGTGCTTCCAGCCGATCGCAATCTGCTGCTTGGCACGGTGCTCGCGTTCTTGGTGCTGAACATCGGCTTGAGCCTTGCTCTCAGACCCGATCTGCAAAATCTGATTCCGCAGCATTTCGTGTCGGTCGCGCTGCTGCTGATTTGGTATCAGATCCTGTTGCAGCTGTTTGGCAAGCCGGAGCGCTTCCTGCAGACGGCAACGGCGATTTTCGGGCTCGGCTGTATCGTGGCGCCCGTGCTGGTGCCAGCGGCAGCTTTCGTCGCACGCTTTGCCGAGCGACCCGAAGAAGCCTCGCCGATCGTCCTGATGCTGCTGCCTCTGGCGTTCTATGTCGTATTCGTCACGGCGCGGATTCTGCGGGCCGCGATAGAGCGTCCGATGTTCCAGTGCGTGCTGCTGGTGATTGCGTACACGATGGTCGAGGCCATCGTGATGGTCTCGATGTTCGGCGGCGGTGCGCCAGTCACACCGGCTACTGGCTGACCAGGCCGCTATTCGACGATGCACGTGCACGTTCTCGGCATCTGCGGCACCTTCATGGGCGGTGTTGCGGCGCTCGCGAAGGCGGCCGGGCATCGCGTCACGGGCTCGGACCGCAATGTCTATCCGCCGATGAGCACGCAGCTCGCGGCGCTCGGCATCGAGGTTGTAGAGGGCTTCGAAGCCGCGCAGCTGGAGCCGCGTCCGGATGTGATCGTCGTCGGCAACGTCATGACGCGTGGCCACGCCGTTGTCGAGGCGATGCTCGAGCAAGGAATGCCGTATTGCTCTGGTCCCGACTGGCTCGCGCGCGAGGTGTTGCGCGACCGCTGGGTACTGGCGGTTGCCGGGACTCACGGCAAGACCACGACCTCGAGTCTGCTCGCATGGATTCTCGAGCACGCAGGGCTTGCGCCCGGTTTCCTGATCGGGGGCGTGGCGGAGAACTTCGGTGTGTCCGCCCGCCTCGGCAGTGCGCCGTTTTTCGTCATCGAAGCGGATGAGTACGACACGGCGTTTTTCGACAAGCGGGCGAAGTTCGTGCACTACTCGCCGCGCACGCTGATCCTGAACAATCTCGAGTTCGACCACGCGGACATCTATGCCGATCTGCCGGCGATCCAGCGCCAGGTTCACCATCTGCTGAGGATTGTTCCCGGTGGTGGCCGGATCATCGTCAATGGCAGCGACGGCGCGCTCGAAGAAGTGCTGGCGATGGGTTGCTGGACGCCTGTGGAGCGATTCTCGCCGGCAGGGGGTGAGCACACGCAGTGGTCGGCGCGCCTTGCCGACAGTGGCGACGGCTCGCGCTTCGAGGTCCTGGACGGTACCAAGCTTGCGGGCGTGGTCGAGTGGTCGCTACTCGGATCCCATAACGTTGCCAATGCGCTGGCCGCGATCGCGGCGGCCCGCCATGCGGGAGTCCCCGTCGCAGCGGCCTGCGCGGCGCTCGGTCGCTTCGCTGGCATCAAGCGCCGCATGGAGCAGCGGGGCATGGTCGCGGGAGTCACCGTCTACGATGACTTTGCACACCATCCAACCGCCATCGCCACGACCATCGACGGCTTGCGGCGGCGCGTTGGCGCCGCGCGCATCGTTGCCGTGCTTGAGCCGCGCTCACACACGATGCGTCTGGGGGTGCATCGCGACACCCTTGGCCCCGCGCTGGGCGGTGCGGATCAAGTCTGGCTGTTCGCGCCGCTGAACCTGGGCTGGGACGCGTCCGCTGTGGGTCGCGAGTTGGGCGACAAGCTGCAACTGACGACCGATATCGAGGCGCTGCTCGCAGGGCTGACCGGGAGCTTGCGCGGCGGCGATCACGTGCTGATCATGTCGAACGGTGGCTTCGGCGGTCTGCACGAGCGGCTGCTGGCGGCACTGGGCACGGCAACTCGAACCAGCAGCACAGCACGGAGTGCGCAGTGAATCAGAAGATCGTCACGGTTGCGCTGACGGGCGCTTCAGGCGCGCAGTATGGCTTGCGGCTGATCGAATGCCTGATCCAGGCTGATTACACCGTCTACCTGATGTTCACCAAGGCGGCACAGATCGTGGTGGGTTCCGAGACCGACTACGCCCTGCCGGGACGAACCGCGGATCAGACGCGCTACCTGTCGGAACGCTTCGGTGCCCGCGAGGGTCAGCTGCGGGTGTTCGGCGAGACGGAGTGGACCTCACCGGTGGCGAGCGGCTCGGGCGCACCGCGGGTGATGGTCGTTTGTCCGTGCAGCATGGCGACGGTTTCGTCGATCGCCAATGGTGCCAGCGACAACCTGCTCGAGCGGGCCGCAGATGTCGTGATCAAGGAAGGTGGCAAGCTGATCATCGTGCCGCGCGAAACGCCGTTCTCGGCGATACACCTCGACAACATGCTGAAGTTGTCACGGGTCGGTGCGGTGATTCTGCCGGCAAACCCTGGCTTCTATACCCGGCCGGCCCGGGTCGAGGAGCTGGTCGATTTCATCGTCGCGCGGGTACTCGATCAGATCGGCGTGCCAAACAAACTGCTGCCGCGCTGGGGACTCGAGTCACCATGAGCGACACGACCCTCGCGCTGTTTCCGTTGAATACCGTGCTGTTTCCGGGCGGACCGCTGCCGCTGCGGATCTTCGAGACGCGCTACACCGATATGGTTCGCAAGTGCATGCGCGAGCAGAGCGCGTTTGGTGTCGTATCGATTCGCGCCGGCGGCGAAGTTGGTGACGTCGCGTCGAGCTGTGAAATCGGTACCAGCGCGCGGATTGTCGACTTCTACCCGCTGCCCGACCGGTTGCTGGGCATCAGCTGCCTGGGTGAGCGGCGGTTTCGGGTGCTGGAGCGTTCACGCCAGGCGGACGGGCTCAACGTCGCCGCCGTCGAATGGCTGGCTCCCGTGCCGAAACAGGCGGTGCCGGAGTCGCTGCGCCATCTGTCCGAGCTGCTGCGAGCTGTGCTTCCGCAGCTCGGCGAAGTCTACGAGTCGGTGCCCAAGCACTTCGATGATGCGGCCTGGGTCGGCGCGCGGCTCGCGGAGATTCTGCCCATCAGCCTGCTCGACAAGCAGCAGTGCCTGGAGATCGATGATCCGCTGGAGCGGCTCGAGCTGCTTGCGCCGCTGATCAAGCGCTCGGAGGACTAGCTCGAGTAGCGGCAGCAGCGGCCTGCTTGCCGTAGAAGCGATACAGCGCGAGGCCGATCACCAGCGTCCAGCCGAGCACCAGCCAGCCGACCACGCCGTCGAATTCCGACAGCAGAAAGGCGAGCGGGCTCGATTCATCGCGCCGCGAGGTTTCGCGGAAGAACGTGATGATCCAGACCCAGCCGGCGTGGAGCCCGATGCAGGCGGCGATATTGCCCGTCAGACTGCGCACGACCCCGAGCAGCACGCCGACCGCAAACAGGCACAGGAACGCATCCGCGATCCGCAGCGGATCGCCGAATGCAGCCAAGGATCCGGCCAGCATCTCAAGGCCGCTGCCCGCGTCGAGCTCTTCGACGGGGATCCGATACTTGCCGATGAAATGCGTCGCGGCATACACGAGTGCCGTCAGCAACACGGCTGCGCGCGCGCCGGCGTCGCGCGCAATGCTCGTGTGCATGGCGCCGCGCAGGAAGGTTTCTTCGATCAGCGCGACGGCAATGCCGCTGGTCAGACCCTTCAGCGCCAGCGACGCAAAGGTCGCAAGGTCGAGCGTGATGCCGGGTCGCAGCACGCGCAGATCGAGCGCCACCATGGCCAGCATGACGGGCAGCATCGTCGCAACGCCGAGGGCGAGGCCGATGCCGCTCTGGCGCAGGAACTCGCGGCGCGGCAGGCCGTAGCCGAGGCTCGCCTTGTCCGCAACCTGCAGGCGACGCGCGACCAGGATGAAGCCGATCAGCAGGATCAGCATGCCGATGCGGCTCGCGACGCGATGGAACTTCAGGTCGAACTGCGGCGTCAGCAGCTGCCAGGCCGGGTACGCAAAGACCGCGATGCCGGCGAGGCCCAGCAGGATCAGGCCGATGAACCAGGCGAATCCGCGCACGTCTGAGCTGCGCTCAGTGCAGCCGCAGTGGCTGCGGATCCAGTCCCGCGCCGCGCAGCAGCGCAATGACGCCGCGCTCGCCGATCAGGTGCATCGCGCCGACCACGACCAGCGTGTCTACGGAGCCTTCGGTCAGGGCGCGCAGCCGAGGTATCCAGGCGCGGTTGCGACGATAGATCAGCGCTTCGTAGAGCTCCGGAAAGGTCGCGTATTCCTGCAGCAGCACGCGCTCGAGCTCGGCAACGCGCCCTTCACGCCAGGCGCGGGTCAGGGTCGCAAGTTCCGACTGAACGTCGGCAGCCGCGCGCAACGATAGATCCAGAAAGCGTGCTTGTGCTGCCATGTCGAGCGCATCGAACAAACCGAGTTGATACTCGATCGTCTCGAGTCCGGTGATCGGCTTGCCGTCCCGGCCCGCACGTCGCTTCAGTTGCTCTTCCACGCCGAACTGGGGATCGAGCCCAGTTTGCGTCAGCTCCGTCACGGATAGCAGCAGCGCCACCGCCCAGGGTTCGAGCCGGTCGAGTGCCTGCAGCGGAATGCCGAGCCGATCGCCTGCAGCGCTGGCGCGCATCCAGAGTGCTTCGCCCAGCGTGGTACGCAGCCCGGCGTCCCCGGTGAACAGGGCGTACTGCTGGGTGAACCGGGCTGCGGCCATCGGATCGAGATCGTCCATGTCGACTTCCATGACCAGCGCTTCGGCGTCGGCATAGGCTGACAGCAGGGCGGGCGGCAGCTCTGCATCGTCGGCGCGCAGCAGGTGCACCGACCCCGCGAGGTAGATCGTGCTGCTCGCGCCCCGCAGCGCCCAGACCGTGCCGTCGGCAGCCTCGACGCGAGTGCTCGGAGTCAGGCCACCGAGGAGGAGGGATGCTGTGAGCCCGACTGCGAGCTGGGTGCGAAATGATCGAGCCACAGGACCTCCGTTCGTAGGCTGCCGTCAGGGCCAAGTTCGAGCATACGATAGCCCGGCGGTTGGGTGTCGATCGCGAAGTCCTCGACCAGCGGCATGAACTGCGTGCACGTCGACGGTGTTGCGAGCAGCCGCACGCCATTGCGGGTTTCATCGAAGCTCTGGTGTACGTGGCCCCAGCTGATGGCTCGCACGTTCGCATGCTTGTCGATGATCTCGAAGAACTCCGCGGCGTTGTCGAGGCCCACGGAGTCGAGCCAGCGGCTGCGCATCGAGACAGGGTGGTGATGCAGGCAGACGAGTGTATGCCGGTTGGCCGCCGTCTTCAGGCTCTGCTCGAGTCTGGCAAGCTCCGCCCGCGACAGATGCCCGCCTGCTTCGCCGGGCTTCACGCTGTCGAGCAGCACGATGCGCCAGTCGCCGAAGTCCGCATGTCCGCAGAACTGAAATGGCGCGCGCGCAAGCGCCTGGCGCATCAGCTCGACGTCGTCATGATTGCCGGGCACACAAAGCACCGGTTTGCCCAGTTGATCGAGCGCGGCAACAAAGTGGCCGTAGCCGCCCGCGTCGTCCTGCACGACATCACCCGTAACGAGAACTGCCTCTGCCGTCTCGATCTGCGGCGCCGCGCACGCAAGCACTGCATTCAGCGCGGGCAGCGTCGCAACGCCACGCAGGTTCTGGCGCGGATCGCCGAACAGATGCGTATCGGTAAGTTGCACGAGCCGGATGGCGTGCAGTGCATTGTGGCGACTGTTGATGGCAGCACCCGAACATGACATCGATACATCAGGAGATTAGCAAACTCATCAACGGCCGGCAGTGATGCAGGTCAAGCGATCGTGCGTCGATCTGTCGCGACATCGAGACGCATCCCGACCCGGTGTTCTGGTAGATTGTGATGCAGCGCTCGTCCTGCGGGGCCGGTCAATGTCACGCCTCACACTGTCCCTGACCCCGGAAGTTCACCGCTATCTGCTCGCCAACAGCCTGCGCGAGGCGCCGGTGCTCGCGCGGCTGCGCGCTCTGACCGAGACCCTGCCCGAAGCCCGAATGCAGATCGCACCCGAACAGGGCCAGTTCCTGCAGTGGCTCGTGCAGCTGCTGGGCGCGCGCCATTGCATCGAGGTCGGCACCTACACCGGTTACTCGAGCCTTGCGGTCGCGCTCGCGCTGCCCGCAGACGCGCGCCTGATCGCTTGCGACATCAGCGAGGAGTGGACCCGGATCGCAAGGCAGTTCTGGCGCGAGGGCGGAGTGGAAGGGCGCATCGAGCTGCGCTTGCAGCCTGCGCTGCACACACTCGACGCGCTGCTGGCCGACGGCGGCGGCGGGACATTCGACTTCGCCTTCATCGACGCCGACAAGGGCAACTACGTCGCCTACTACGAGCGACTGCTGGTCTTGCTGCGATCAGGGGGCGTCATCTGCGTCGACAACACCCTGTGGTCCGGCGCCGTTGCCGACTCGACCATCGACGACGCAGACACCAAGGCGATCCGTGCTTTCAATACGCACGTTCATCGTGACGAAAGAGTGGATCTGTCGCTGCTGCCGATTGGCGATGGGCTGACGCTGCTGCGCAAGCGAGGCTGACACGGTTTCACCTATCGACAGTCGCAGCGGCCCTGAAGCGGGCCGCTGCGACCGTGCCTGAGCTTCAGTAGCGGTAGGCTTCCGGCTTGTAAGGGCCTGCCTTGCTGACGCTGATGTAACGGGCCTGCTGGTCCGACAGCTCGGTCAGCATGGCGCCGAGCTTGTGCAGGTGCAACCGCGCGACCTTCTCGTCGAGGTGCTTGGGCAGCACATAGACGCCGAGCGGGTACTTGTCCGGATTGTTGAACAGCTCGATCTGCGCAATCGTCTGGTTCGCAAACGAGGAGGACATCACGAAGCTCGGGTGTCCGGTGCCGCAGCCGAGGTTCACGAGCCGGCCCTCCGCGAGCAAGGTGATGCGCTTGGCGGGCTGGCCGTTCATCGCCGGAAACAGGATCTGGTCAACCTGGGGTTTGACGTTCTCCCACGGGTACTGCTTCAGGGCCGCGACTTCGATCTCGTTGTCGAAGTGGCCGATGTTGCAGACGATGGCCTCGTCTTTCATCTTCTTCATGTGCTCGTGGTTGATCACATGAATATTGCCGGTGGCACTCACGAAGATGTCCGCCTTGTCGGCGGCGTATTCCATCGTGACGACCTTGTAGCCCTCCATCGTTGCCTGCAGCGCGCAGATCGGGTCGATCTCGGTGACCCAGACCTGGGCTGACAGCGCGCGCAGTGCCTGTGCCGATCCCTTGCCGACATCGCCATAGCCGCAGACCACGGCGACCTTGCCGGCGATCATGACGTCGGTGGCGCGCTTGATTGCATCGACCAGCGACTCACGGCAGCCGTACAGGTTGTCGAACTTCGACTTCGTGACCGAGTCGTTGACGTTGATGGCCGGGAACGCGAGCGCGCCTTCCTTGGCCATCTGGTAGAGGCGCTTGACGCCGGTCGTGGTTTCCTCGGTCACGCCGCGGATGTGCTTGAGGCGCGTCGAGTACCACTTCGGATCGGTCTTCAGCTTGGCGCGGATCGATTCGAACAGCGCGATCTCTTCGTCAGAGGTCGGATGCGCGAGTACCGAGGTGTCGGTCTCGGCCTTGCTGCCCAGATGCAGCAGCAGCGTTGCGTCGCCGCCGTCGTCGAGGATCATGTTCGTGTAGCCGCCGTCGGTCCAATCGAAGATCCGGTGCGAGTAGTCCCAGTAGTCGGCCAGAGATTCACCCTTCCACGCGAACACCGGCGTGCCCTGCGCGGCAATGGCGGCCGCGGCGTGATCCTGGGTCGAGAAGATATTGCACGAGGCCCAGCGCACCTGGGCACCCAGCGCCTGCAGCGTCTCGATCAGCACCGCAGTCTGGATCGTCATGTGCAGCGAGCCGGTGATCCGCGCGCCCCGCAATGGCTGGGTGGGCGTAAATTCGTCGCGGATCGCCATCAGGCCTGGCATCTCCGTCTCGGCGATGCGGATCTCCTTGCGGCCCCAGTCGGCAAGCGACATGTCGGCGACCTTGAAGTCCGCGCCCGTGCTGGCCTTGGCGGCCTTGTCCTTTACAACAGCGTTCATCCTTAAATTCTCCGTTAGCTGGTTAGAGTTAACGGGCGCCGTTGCATCGACTGCACCGCCTCGAGCCTGGCGTCGATCCCTCGACGCTGCAGCGCCCCTCGAGGCTGGTGCTACAAACTCAAGCCGTCTGGCGCACCCCGTGCTTGCCTGCGGCCGCGGCGAGTGCAGCGGCCTTGTCGGTGCGCTCCCAGGTGAAATCGGCGTCTTTGCGGCCGAAATGGCCGTAAGCGGCGGTCTTCAGGTAGATCGGCCGCACCAGATCGAGCATTTCGCGCAATCCATACGGCGTCAGATCGAAATGCCGGCGAACGAGCTGCGTCAGCTTCTCGCGCGGCAGGCTGCTGGTGCCGAAGGTGTCGACCATGATCGAGGTCGGCTCGGCGACGCCGATCGCGTACGACAGCTGCACTTCACAGCGCTCGGCAAGACCCGCCGCGACAATATTCTTGGCGACATAACGGGCCGCGTAGGCGGCCGAGCGATCGACCTTGGACGGATCCTTGCCCGAGAACGCGCCGCCACCGTGACGGGCAAAGCCGCCATAGGTATCGACGATGATCTTGCGGCCTGTCAGGCCGCAGTCGCCTACGGGTCCGCCAATCACGAAGCGGCCGGTCGGATTGATATGGAATTTGGTCTTTCGATCGATCCAGCGCTTTGGCAGCACGGGTAGCAGGATTTCTTCCATGACCGCTTCGCGCAGCTGACGCGTCGAAATGTCGTCACTGTGCTGGGTCGAGAGCACGACCGCCTCGATGCCGACTGGTTTGTCGTTCTCGTAGCGCAGCGTGACCTGGCTCTTTGCATCCGGACGCAGCCAGGGCAGGCGGCCCTTCTTGCGAAGCTGCGCCTGCTTCTGCACCAGGCGGTGCGCGTAGGTGATTGCGGCCGGCATGAGTACATCGGTCTCGTTGCTCGCGAAGCCGAACATCAGGCCCTGATCGCCCGCACCCTGGCGCCGCTCGTCCTTGCGATCCACACCCTGGGCGATGTCCGCTGACTGCTTGCCGATCACATTCAGCACGCCACAGCTCGCGCCGTCGAAGCCCATTTCGGAGGAGTCATAGCCGATGTCGAGCACGGTCTTGCGCACCAGCGACTCGATGTCGACCCAGGCGCTGGTCGTCACTTCTCCGGCGACGATCACGACGCCGGTCTTGACCAGCGTTTCGCAGGCAACGCGGCCACGCGGATCCTGCGCGAGGATGGCATCGAGTACGGCGTCGGAAATCTGGTCCGCGACCTTGTCCGGATGGCCTTCCGAGACGGATTCGGACGTAAACAGGTAGTTATTTGACATTCAGGGTGCCGAAGGCGTTGTGCAGCCCGTAAGAATACCAAAAAGTGCTCCGCCCGCCCAGTTCCGGCGAAGCGGTCTGGTGCTGCTGCGATTGAGCCGGAAGGTCGCATCGTGGACAATGCGCGGCCTCGCTGCCGAGCTTCCTCTAGATTAGATGCCCACCGAAGCCAGTACTCCCGTCGCCGTCGATTCCGCCGTGGATCGCCGCCAGCTTGCGAACGCGATCCGCGCGCTGTCCATGGACGCGGTCCAGCAAGCCAACTCCGGGCATCCGGGCGCTCCGATGGGGATGGCCGATATTGCCGAGGTGCTGTGGCGCGATGTACTCAAGCACAACCCGGCAAACCCGCGCTGGGTGGACCGCGATCGCTTCGTGCTGTCGAACGGCCATGCATCGATGCTGCTGTATTCGGTGCTGCACCTTTGCGGCTATCCGCTTCGTATGGACGAGTTGCGCAACTTCCGGCAGCTCGGATCCCGTACCGCTGGTCATCCGGAACACGACCTGGACATCGGTATCGAGACCACCACAGGTCCGCTGGGGCAGGGCCTCGCGATGGCGGTCGGCATGGCCCTTGCCGAGAAGCATCTGGCAGCGCACTTCAACCGACCGGGCCTTTCGATCGTCGATCACCACACCTACGTGTTCGTGGGCGATGGTTGCATGATGGAGGGCATCTCCCATGAGGCCGGCTCGCTCGCCGGAACCCTGAAGCTCGGCAAGCTGATCTGCGTCTATGACGACAACGGCATTTCGATCGATGGCCGGGTCAGCGGCTGGATGGCGGATGACACGCCGAAGCGATTCTCGGCCTATGGTTGGCAGGTGATTCGCGACGTCGACGGACATGATTCAGCCGCAGTGGCGCGCGCGCTGCGTCGGGCGCGAGCCAACAGGAAGCAGCCCACGCTGATCTGCTGCAAGACGGTGATTGGCTGGGGCGCACCGAACAAGCAGGGCACCAAGGCGACGCACGGCGAAGCCCTTGGCGTGGAGGAAGTGGCCGCCGCGCGGCGCCAGCTCGGCTGGACAGCAGAACCCTTCGAGATTCCGCAAGCGGTTCGCGCGGCCTGGGATCAGCGGCCGCGTGGTGCGCGGGCCGAGTCGGCCTGGAAGCGCCGCTTCAATCGGTACCGGCGGACGCATCCGGATGCCGCTGCAGAATTCGAGCGGCGCATGAAAAGCGTGCTGCCGGAGACCTGGTCGCAAGACAGTCTTGGAGCAATAGCGGTTGCCGCCGCCGTCACGACGCCGCAGGCCACGCGCGCGTCATCGCAGCTGGTGCTGAACGCGCTCGGACCTGCCATGCCAGAGTTGCTCGGCGGTTCGGCCGACCTGACCGGATCGGTCAACACGCTGCGCAAGGATTCCGTCACGATCACACCGGACGACGCCTCGGGCAACTACATCTACTACGGCGTGCGCGAGTTCGCGATGACGGCAATCATGAACGGCCTGACCCTGCATGGTGGCTTCGTGCCGTACGCCGGCACGTTCCTGGTTTTCTCCGACTACGCGCGCAATGCGGTGCGGCTTGCGGCGCTGATGCAGCTGCGGGTGCTGCTGGTTTACACGCACGACTCGATTGGTCTCGGCGAAGATGGTCCGACGCATCAACCGATCGAACAGCTGGCGAGTCTGCGCGCGATGCCGAACCTCAGCCTGTGGCGTCCCTGCGATGCTTTGGAGACGGCCGTGGCCTGGTGCGCCGGGATTGCCCGCACACGGGCGCCGACCGCGCTGGTACTGACTCGCCAGGCGCTGCCACAGCAGCCGCGGACCGATGTCCAGCGCGCCGCAATCTGCCGCGGTGGCTACGTGCTTCTGGATTGCGACGGTGTGCCGGAAGCGATCGTCATCGCGACCGGGTCGGAAGTGTCGATCTGCGCCGAGGCGGTGGCGGAGCTTGCAGCGGCGGGTCGACGGGTGCGACTGGTCTCAATGCCGTCGAGCGATGAGTTCGACCGGCAGAGCGCCGAATACCGCGAGCAGGTGCTGCCGCGGGCCGTGACGCAGCGGCTTGCCGTGGAGGCGGGCGCGACCCAGTGCTGGTGGCGCTACGTCGGCAGCGACGGGGCTGTGCTCGGCATCGATCGGTTTGGCGCTTCCGGCAAGGCTGCCGATGTGTTCCGCCTGTACGGCATCACGGCGGCGAATGTGAAGCGTCACCTCGACGCTTTGCTGGCGCGTTGAGAATAGTCTGATTAAACGAGTTAGGGGGCGGACATGGCAATCAAGATAGGCATCAATGGTTACGGTCGTATTGGACGCAACGTGCTGCGCGCGCTGTACGAGGCGAATCGCCAGAATGAAATCCAGATCGTCGGCATCAATGATCTGGGCGATGCCGAAACCAACGCCCATCTGACCCGCTACGACAGCGCTCACGGACGCTTTCCGCGCGATGTCCGCGTCGACGGCGATTCGATGATCGTCGACGGCGACCGCATCCGCGTGCTGGCACAACGTGATCCGGCCAAGCTGCCCTGGGGCGAGCTTGGCGCCGAGTTCGTGCTCGAGTGCACGGGCCTTTTCACGAGCAAGGTCAAGGCGGGCGCGCATCTGGCCGGCGGCGCGCGCAAGGTCGTGATCTCGGCGCCCGGGGGTGACGACGTCGATGCGACGATCGTCTACGGCGTCAATCACCAGTCACTGAAGTCCAGCGATACGGTGATCTCGAACGCCTCATGCACGACCAACTGCCTCGCACCGATCGCCAAGGTGCTGAACGACAGGATCGGGATCGCCAGCGGCCTGATGACGACCATTCACGCCTACACCAACGATCAGGTGCTGACGGACGTCTATCACTCGGATCTCCGCCGCGCGCGTTCAGCGACCCAGTCCATGATTCCGACCAAGACCGGCGCCGCCGCCGCAGTGGGGCTCGTGCTGCCGGAGCTCAAGGGCAAGCTCGACGGGTTTGCGGTCCGGGTGCCGACCCTCAACGTCTCGATGGTCGATCTGACGTTCACGCCGAAGCGCTCGACGACCGTTGCCGAGATCAATGCGTTGATGAAGGAAGCCGCCGCAGGGGCGTTGAAGGGCGTGCTGGCCTACACCGACGCGCCACTGGTGTCGATCGACTACAACCATGACCCGGCCTCGTCGACCTATGACGCGTCGATGACCAAGGTCATCGATGGCACGCTCGTCAAGGTCTGCGCCTGGTACGACAATGAGTGGGGTTTCTCCAACCGGATGCTGGACACGACGCTCGCCTGGTCGCGCGCCGCCTAGGCGCTGCCGTGAATCTCCTTCGGATGGTGGATCTCGACCTGCGCGGCAAGCGGGTGCTGATTCGCGAGGATCTGAATGTGCCGGTGCAGGACGGACGGGTCAGCAGTGATGGGCGGATGCGCGCGACGCTGCCGACTCTGGAGCACGCCCTGAATGCTGGCGCGGCGGTGATCGTGCTGGCTCATTTCGGGCGTCCGAAGGAGGGCGTCGTCGATCCCGACCTGTCGCTGGCGCCGGTTGCCACCCGGCTTGCGGAGCTGCTCGGTCGACCAGTGCCGCTGAAGACCGATTGGCTCGATGGCGTCGACTGCAAGCCCGGCGAGATCGTGCTGTGCGAGAACGTCCGCTTCAATGTCGGCGAAAAAAGCGACGACGAGAAGCTTGCGAGGCGCATGGCGGCACTCGGCGACGTGTTCGTCATGGATGCATTCGGAACGGCGCACCGCGCCGAAGCCTCGACGCATGGCATCGCGCGCTTCGCACCGGTCGCCTGTGCCGGCCCCTTGCTGGTGGCTGAGCTCGAGGCGCTGTCGCGGGCGCTCGAGAACCCCGCCCGGCCGATGGTTGCGATCGTCGGTGGCGCCAAGGTGTCGACCAAGATCCCGGTGCTCGATGCGCTGCTCGACAAGGTCGATCGGCTGATCGTCGGCGGCGGTATAGCCAATACCTTTCTCGCGGCAACCGGGGTGGCCGTGGGCAAATCGCTGTGCGAGCACGACATGCTGGACATGGCCAGGCAGCTGATGAACAAGGCGCGTGAACGCGGCGCCGAGATCCCCTTGCCGACCGACGTGGTGGTCGCACAGCAGTTCGCGGCGACAGCGCATGCGGATGTCCGCTCGGTCCATGACGTGCGCGAATCGGATCTGATCCTCGACATCGGCCCCGATACGGCCGAGCGACTGGCTGCCGGTTTGTCCTCTGCGGGCACGATACTGTGGAACGGGCCGGTCGGCGTGTTCGAGTTCGACCAGTTTGCCGAAGGCACGCGTGCCATTGCGACGGCCATCGCGCGCAGCAGCGCCTACTCGTTTGCCGGCGGCGGCGATACGCTGGCCGCCATCGAGAAATTCGGTGTTGCCGATGGCATCTCCTACATCTCGACCGGCGGCGGCGCGTTCCTCGAGTTCGTCGAAGGACGAACCCTGCCGGCGGTTGCGGCGCTGGAGGCGCGGGCGAGAGCCTGAGCCCAGGCGCGAGACGAGAACATCAATGACGCCCGAAACCGTTTTGCGCCGCGCCAAGATCGTCGCGACCCTCGGTCCCGCCACCGACGACGTCGACGTGCTGTTCGAGATGTGCAACGCCGGCCTTGATGTTGCAAGGCTGAACTTCTCGCATGGTTCGCAGCCGGACCATCTGCGGCGGCTCGAGCTGCTGCGCGAAGCATCGCAGCGCGCCGGGCGCTATGTCGGCGTGCTCGGCGATCTGTCCGGCCCCAAGATCCGCATCGAGAGTTTCAAGAACGGAGCGGCGCAGCTGCGCGAAGGCGCCGAGTTCGCGCTCGATGCCGCGCTCGATCCCAACGGCGGCGATGAGCACGTTGTCGGCGTTGCCTACGCCGACCTGCCGGGCGACGTGCAGGCCGGCGATACCCTGCTGCTCAACGACGGCTTGATCGTGCTGCAGGTCACCGCGGTCAAGGGTTCGCGCATCCACACCCGCGTGGTAGTCGGCGGGGAACTTTCGAACCGCAAAGGCGTGAACCGCAAGGGCGGCGGCATCTCGGCGCCCTCGCTGACCGATAAGGATCGCTCGGATATCGAGTTCGCGGCGCGCATCGGCGTCGACTTCCTTGCGCTGTCGTTCGTCCGTGATGCGGCGGATGTCGAGCAGGCCCGCCGACTCGTTCGTGAGGCTGGCAGCCATGCGCTGCTCGTCTCCAAGATCGAGCGCAATGAGGCCATCGATTCGCTGCAGGAGATTATCGACGCCAGCGACGGCGTGATGGTGGCGCGCGGCGATCTGGGCGTCGAAATGGGATACGCCGCCCTGACTGGCCTGCAGAAGACCATCATCGGCATGGCGCGTGCGCGCGACCGGTTCGTGATTACCGCGACCCAGATGATGGAGTCGATGATCCTGAGCCCGGTACCCACGCGCGCGGAAGTCAGCGACGTCGCCAATGCGGTGCTCGACGGCACCGACGCGGTGATGCTGTCGGCCGAGAGTGCGACCGGCAAGTATCCGGTGCGTGCAGTGGCCGCGATGGCCGAGATCATCGAAGGCGCGGAGCGATTTGAACTGTCTACCGCGCGTACCCGTGAGCGCGCCGACGCCCATTTCGAGCCGATCGAAAAGGCGATCGCCATGGCGGTCATGTACACCGCGCATCACATGAAGGTCCGCGCGATCGTTGCGCTGACCGAGTCGGGCGCGACGGCGCACTACATGTCGCGAATGCGCTCGGACATCCCGATTTACGCCCTGACCCGCCAGCCCAGCACGCGCCGACGGGTCACGATGTATCGCGGGGTCTATCCGGTACCGTTCGACATACAGCGCACCGATGCGGCGCACCTGTATGCAGAGGTTTTTTCCTTGCTGCTCGGCCTCGGCATCGTCGTCGAGAACGATTCGATCATCCTGACCAAGGGCGAGCTGTCGGGCGTGGCGGGCGGCACGAACTCGTTGCAGATCCTGCAGGTGCAGAGGCCCGCCGGGCCCTGATTGCTGGTGCAGCGGACGCTGCTGCGAGCCTTGAGCGGCTCGGTCGTGGTAGTGCTGCTGGCGGTGCTGGCGGTTTGGCTGCTACTGCGTGCCTCGCTGCCGGAATTGGCCGGGGAGCGCAACGCCGCGTCACTGTCCGCAGCGATTTCCATTGAGCGTGACTCGCGCGGGGTGCCGACGATCATCGGCAGCACCCAGCGCGATGTCGCATTCGGTCTTGGCTTCGTGCACGGCCAGGATCGCTTCTTCCAGATGGATCTCGCGCGGCGCCTCGCGGCCGGCGAACTTGCGGCACTGTTCGGTCCGGCTGCGCTTGAGCATGATCGGCAAGCGCGTCCGTTGCAGTTGCGTCAGGTTGCGGCACGCGTTGCAGAAAAAGAATCGCCAGAGAACCGCGGCTGGATCGAAGCGTACGCCCGGGGCGTCAATGCGGGGCTTGCAAGCCTCGACGCACGCCCCTGGGAGTATTGGCTGTTGCGCAGCCGGCCGGAGCCGTGGCGTACCGAGGACACGGTGCTCGCCGTGCACGCGATATGGTGGCAACTGCAGTACGGCGATATCGAACGTGAACGCCAGCGAAATCTCGTCGCTGCTGCTGTGCGCAGCCGCGACACGCCCGATTCGATCGGCGATGCAACCGCATCGGAACGGCTGCTGCAGTTCCTGTATCCGATGGGTACGGAATGGGATGCGCCCAATTTCGCGAGCCTTGCGGAGGCAGCATCTGCCGCAGCGGACCTGCAGCGCAGGGCTGCGCCGCCTCTGCCGGGCCCACGCGAGTTTTCGCTGCGCGAATCGCCGGCAACGCCAACCGATGCCGCGGCACTTGCCAGCGGAATTGCGCGCAGCATGCCAGGCAGCAATAACTGGGCAATCAGCGGTCAGCGGACCGGCAGCGGCGCCGCGCTCGTCGCCAATGACATGCACCTGGGTCTCGGCGTGCCGATGATCTGGTATCACGCAAGGCTGCGGTTCACAGGCGCTGACAAGTCGGTCCAGGAACAGACTGGCGTGACCTTGCCCGGTGCGCCCGCAATCATTGCAGGCACGAACGGCCGCATCGCCTGGGGCTTCACCAATGCCTATGGCGACTGGCTCGATCTGATCCAGGTCAGTTGCGATCTGCGGCACAACCAATATGCGACCGAGGCTGGTGCGCAGCGCTTCACACTGACGCGCGACACCATTCGCGTGCGCGGCGCGGACGACATCGAGATCGAGATCCGTGATTCCGCGCTCGGCGTGCTGATCGGTCAGGATCCGGCGACCGGCACCTGCGAGCTGCTGCGCTGGCTGGTCCGTGAGCCAGGGGCGACCAACCTGCGGCTGCGGGAGTTTGCGCTGACCGGGTCGGTTGGCGAGGCGCTGAATCTGGCGCCGCAGATCGGTGTCCCGCAACTGAATCTGGTCGTCGGCGATCGCGATGGAAACATCGGCTGGGCGCTGCTGGGCCGAGTGCCTGTCGATGCACGCGGTCCGCGCACGCCGACACCGATCGTCTGGCGCGGCGAGGGAGCGGAGCTGGCGATCGAGAACCCCGAGATCGGTGCCGTCTGGAGCGCGAACAGCCGTGCGGTTGAGGGAGCCATGGAAGCACCGATCGGCGGCGACGAATCGGTTCTTGGCGCGCACTATGACTTCGGTGCGCGTGCGCGGCAGATTCGCGATGCGCTGCTCGAACGAAAAGCGCCCGCCGACGAGGCACAGATGCTGGCCCTGCAGCTCGACGATCGCGCACTTTTCCTGCAGCGCTGGCGCGACTTGATGCTGGGCCTGCTGGACGAGCGCGCGGTCATGAACCAGCCGCGAAGGCTGCAGGCGCGTGGCTTGCTGCTGAACTGGGAGGCTCGCGCCTCAGTCGATGCGGTCGGATATCGTCTCGTTCGGGAGTTCCGCACCCGGATGGAGCAGCGCGTCTGGGCGGCACTGATGGCAGGGCTTGGGCTGCAGGCCGGGCGCACCGCACCGGGGGCTCAGTTCGAGGCGACGCTTTGGCGGCTCGTCACCGAGCAGCCGCCGCATCTGCTCGCGCCCGGACAAGAACTCTGGCGGGACTGGCTGCTCGAGACGCTGGATGCGACGATCCTCGAGATGGTCGGGCGTTGCGAGCGACTGGAACGTTGCACCTGGGGCAGTTTTGCGCCGGTAGAGATTCGCCATCCCCTCTCTGGCGCGGTCCCGGGTCTCGGCAGACTCATCGACATGCCCGAGCGCGAGCTTGCCGGCGATCACGACGTACCGCGCGTACAGCGCGGAGCCTTCGGTGCCTCGCAGCGTTTCGCAGTCTCTCCGGGCCGCGAGCAGTTCGGTTACATGCAGCTTGCGGGGGGTCAGAGCGGTCATCCGCTGTCGCCGTTCTATCGGTCAATGTTCGACGACTGGGCAGACGCGGTACCCTCGTCGTTTCTCCCCGGCCCGACCCAGCACAGGATGACGCTGCGCCCATGACAGACCCGACTTCACCGCTGCGCTTCGCAGGCTCTGATCGCTACATCGCGACGCCGGATCTGATGATGGCCGTCAACGCGGCCATTACGCTTGGGCGGCCACTGCTGATAAAGGGCGAACCCGGCACCGGCAAGACGCAGCTGGCGCTTGAGATAGCCGAATCGCTGGCCATGCCACTGCTCGAGTGGCATATCAAGTCCACGAGCAAGGCGCAGCAGGGCCTGTATGAGTACGACGCAGTCTCGCGGCTGCGCGATTCGCAGCTCGGTGATGCGCGCGTCGCCGACATTCGCCACTACATCGTCAAAGGCAAGCTTTGGGAAGCGTTTGATTCCGAGACCCGACCTGTGCTGCTGATCGACGAGATCGACAAGGCCGATATCGAGTTCCCGAACGATCTGCTGCGTGAACTCGACCGGATGGAGTTCTACGTTTACGAGACCCAGGAGCTGGTTCGCGCGCGGCATCGTCCGGTGATTCTGATCACGAGCAACAACGAGAAGGAACTGCCCGATGCGTTCCTGCGCCGGTGCTTCTTTCACTACATCCGGTTTCCTGACGCCGCAACGATGCAGCAGATCGTCGCGGTTCACTTCCCCGATCTCAAGAAGGAACTGCTGGCTGAGGCGCTCAGCACGTTCTTTCGCGTTCGGGAAATGCCGGGTCTGCGCAAGAAGCCATCGACCTCCGAGCTGCTCGACTGGATCAAGCTGCTGGTGGCCGAAGACATCCCGCCTGAAGCCTTGCGCAGCGAGGACGCCAAGCAGGTGATCCCGCCGCTGTACGGTGCGCTGCTGAAGAACGAACAGGATGTGCACCTGTTCGAGCAATTACTGTTCCTGCACCGGCGCGCGCGCTGAGACCCCAGGGCACTGAACGCATGCTGGTCCGGTTCTTTTTCGAGCTGCGCGAAGCGGGCGTGCCGGCCACGCTGCCGGAGTTCCTGACGCTGCTCGAGGCGCTGCAGCAGCGCGTCGCGTTCTGCTCCGCGGAGGAGTTCTACTGGCTCGCGCGCCTCAGTCTGGTCAAGGACGAACGCCATTTCGACCGCTTCGATCAGGCTTTTGCGAGGCATTTCGCCGGCGCCGAGGCGGTGTTCGAAAAGATCATGGCCGAGGTGCCGGCGGACTGGCTGCGCTCTGTCGGCGAACGACTCTTGAGCCCCGAAGAGCGTGCGAAGGTCGAGGCGCTGGGCAGCTGGGAAAAACTGCTGCAAACGTTGAGAGACCGGCTCAAGGAGCAGCGCGAGCGGCACGCCGGTGGCAGCAAGTGGATCGGCACCGGCGGCACGTCGCCGTTCGGCGCCGATGGCTACAACCCCGAGGGTGTTCGGGTTGGTCAAGCGCAATCCCGGCATCGGCGCGCGGTCAAGGTCTGGGATGCGCGCGAGTACCGCAATCTCGACGATGCCGTCGAACTCGGTACGCGCAACGTCAAGATGGCCTTGCGGCGCCTGCGCAGGTTTGCACGCGAGGGCGCGGCGGACCAGCTCGACCTTGACCGCACGATCGATGCGACGGCGCGCAATGCCGGCCTGCTCGATCTGAAACTCGTTCCCGAGCGGCGTAACGCCGTCAAGGTGCTGCTGCTGCTCGACGTGGGCGGCTCGATGGACGATCACGTGCAACGATGCGCAGAGCTTTTCTCGGCAGCGCGCGGCGAGTTCCGGCATCTCGAGCAGTTCTATTTCCACAACTTTGTCTATGAGCATCTGTGGAAGGACAATCGTCGCCGCAATATCGAGCGCACTTCCACCTCGCAGCTGCTGCGGCGCTTCAACCCCGACTATCGCGTGATCCTGGTCGGTGACGCGACAATGAGCCCCTACGAGATCATCCAGCCCGGCGGCAGCGTCGAGCACTGGAACGCCGAATCGGGCGCGCAGTGGATGCAACGACTGACCGCGCACTTCCCGCGCCTCGTCTGGCTGAACCCTGAGCCGATGGAGCGCTGGGACTGGACCCCATCCGTGAAGCTCACGCGTCAACTGGTCGGCGGGCGCATGTTTCCGCTTAGCCTGCAGGGGCTTGACCGCGCGATGCTGGAGCTGGGTCGCCGGGGCCCCGAGCGACTGCCCGAGCCTGTCGATGATCGCTGAGCTGTGGCGTGCGCACTGGTCGGGCGCGGCGATGTCCGTCCCGGAGCTATGGGATCCGGCAGCGACCTGCACTTACTCACCGCAGGATCGCGACCAGATTCTGCTGGGTGTCGAGGCGATCGAGCGATTCTGGAGCGAACGCCGTGCCGCGCAGCATCTTGCAGAGCTGACTTTTTCTCCGCTCGGGATATGGGCTGCGGGCAGCTTTCGTATCGAAGCAGCCAGCATTGTGGCGCTGGTCGGCAGCGGTGCCGAGGAAGTGGCATTCGAGCTCCGCCTGTTCGGCGCCTACGACACCACTACCGGCAAACCGAGGCTGCGACACCTGGCCGAATGTGCTCCCGCTGCGTTTCTTTCGATTCTGCAGGGCTACCGCAACAGTGCTGCGCGGGCGCACATCTCGTGAGTGATCCGCAGCAGATAGAACGCCTGTTGACGGAGTACCTGGCCCTCGCGCAAGGCGGCCGCTTCTTGCAGAGGCGACGCTTCTGGGATGCCGACGAACCGATGCCAATTCTCGCGCCCGAGGAACTGACCCAGCCGTTGATCGGCTGGGCCGCCATCGAGGCGTATTGGTCTGCAACCGCCGCCGGAGTCGCGGAGTTTCGTAGCGATTGCTCCGCACTGACGCTGAACGTGCTCGCGCCGGACTGCGTAATGGCAGTGTTCCGCCAGGACTGGCGGGCGCAAATGCGTGCGGGCAGTGATCTGGGTAGCGAGCCGCTCGCAGCCTCAGTGCGCGTCAGCATGGCCTGGCGTCGGCGTGACCCGGACTGGCGAATCTTTGCCAGTTTCGAATCACATCTCGAAGCAGGCGAATATGCGCGCTCGCTGGCGCGCGCCCGCGCGGCGCAGATCCGGGCAAGTTCAAGCTGACGGGCAGCGTGCCGGCAGCGACTTGAACAGCTTCCAGGTCCGATCGAAATCGGCCAGTTGTTTCGCTGAAGGTTCGCTGCCTTCGCCGGGCACGAACACGCCGTAAACGCTCTCGCCGCTGGCGTCGTAGAACAGCACGCCGCGCGCCATGCCTTCGCTGGCGGGTAGCTGGAAGGCATGGATCGCGGTGATCAGATCCGGCCGCAAGTGCCCGCCAAGTGGTGCGTCATGCGCCAGATTGAAGTACTGGCTGCGCGTTGAAGGTTTGCCGGCGGAGATCTTCGTCTCGATCTCGAACGCGTTGCCGCCCTTGATGATCAACACCGTGGCGCTGTCCCAGGTGCCGAGCGAATCCCAGACGCTGCGCCAGTGACTACCGTCGATACCGACGCCGTAACTCGCCGGAACGCCGCTCGCGACCAGTACCTCCGGCAGCTTGAGCTGCGGCGCAGCGGCGAACGGCATGGGCGCTGGCTTCTTGGCGTACAGCTCGGCGATCCGTGCCGCGTCAAGACCGGACGCGCAGGTACTGGTCGTCGCGGCATCTGCTGCAACAACCAGCGGCGACAGAGCAAATCCCATCAGACAGGCAATCAGTTTCTTCATTTTTTGTCTCCTCATTAAAGCGCGAAACCGTAGACATAGACCGGCAAACTGGTCAGCCCCGTCGCAGCCATCAGCAGCATGGCGCCACGACCCCAGAAACGATGGGTAGGGCCAAACTCGTTGGGTTGCGGGGGCTTGGGAAAGCGGCGCACTGACAGCGCAGCAAGCGCGAGCCACAACAGGGTCGTCGAGATCGCCAGCAGCGTATGGAAGTAGATCCAGAAGTTCAGGGTGCCGGTGCCCGCGTAGCTGCTGGTCTGCGTCGCCGTGAAGATACCGCCGAGCATCCGCATGTTCGCTTCGAAAGCGCCAACCGCCACGGCCAGCACGATCAGCAGCGTCAGCTGCACACGCTTGTGAGTCGAGTATAGTCCGCGGCGTGCCTGCCGCCACGAATAAAACAGCACCGGCACCACCACCACGAGCGAGACAATGACCAGGTCCAGCAGCAGGTCCGCTCGAGTGCCGAGAAAGCCTGGTGGCAATTTCACGGCGAGCGTCGCTGTTCAGGCCTTGGGTTTCAGCGCCTGCAGGTCTGCCAATATCAATTCGGAGTGACCCTTCGGGTTCACGTCCTTGTAGTGCCGGGCAATCTTTCCGCTCGGATCGATGATGAAGGTCTCGCGGCGCGCGAGTTCCATGATGCCCATGGCCTTGTAGAGCACGCCGTAGGCGGTGGCCGTGGTCTTGCCGGAGTCCGCCAGAATCGGAAACGGCAGGCTGTGCTCCTCGGCGAACTTCGCGTGTGACTCCACGTCATCGACACTGATGCCGAGAATCACCGCGTTGGCAGCGCGGAACGCAAAGATGTTGTCGCGGAATTCGCAGGCCTGGGTCGTGCAGCCCGGTGTACTGTCCTTCGGATAGAAATACAGCACGACCCACTTGCCGCGATGGTCTTCGAGGTTGACCCATTTGCCGTTCTGATCCTGCAGCTTGAAAGCAGGTGCCGCCTTGCCGACGGCAGGCGCGGCGAACGCGCTGCCGCCGCCCGCGGTCAGTAGTGTCAGCAGCGCTGCAGTCAGCGCGACAGTCGTGCGGCGTGTGCGTAACATGTTCGTTCCCCATGGTGACCAGCTCCGCCCATAGTACCAATGCCGGAGCCCGTGCGAAGCCGCGGGTCGGCTTGCTGCTGTCTGGTGGCGGCGCCCGCTCCGCCTACCAGGTTGGGACGCTGAAGGCGCTGGCCGAGTTGCTGCCGCAGCCAACCTGCCCGTTCCCGATCATTGTGGGCACCTCAGCCGGGGCGGTCGCCGCGTCGGTTGTCGCCGCCGGCGCGCATCGCTGGCCGGAAGCCGTGCGGGACCTTACCGGGGTTTGGGCGAATTTTCAGGTCGAGCAGGTGTTCCGCTCTGATTCCGCGGCGATGCTGCGCGCCGGCGGTCGCTGGCTGGTCTCGGCCCTGAGCGGAGGTCGGGCGATGTCGGCGCCCAAGTCGCTGTTCGACAATTCACCGCTGCACGAGCTGTTGACGCACCACGTCGACTGGGAAGCGGTGCGGGGCAATGTCGCCGCCGGTCACCTGCACGCGGTCGCGCTGTGCGCGACGGCCTACGGTGGCGGTCGCTCGAACACGTTCTTTGACGGCGCACCGGAAATCAAAGAGTGGACGCGTGCGCCGCGCTGCGGGCGTCGCACCTCGCTGACGCTGCAGCACCTGATGGCAAGCTCGGCGATTCCGTTTCTGTTTCCGGCGGTGCCGATCGACAACGAGTACTTCGGCGACGGTGCGATGCGCCAGAGTGCGCCGTTGTCTCCCGGGATCCACCTCGGTGCCGATCGGCTGCTGATTCTTGGCGTGCGCCCGGTTGGCAGCGCAGGCGTGGGCGGTCTGGTCGGGCGCGACGCTGCGCCGTCGGCGGGCCAGCTGTTCGGGTTCATGCTGGACACCTTGTTCAGCGATCAGCTGGATGCCGACGTCGAGCAGCTGCGACGGCTGAATCGCGTCGTCGAGAATGCTTTGCGTCCACCGCAGAATCTGCGCGTGATCGAGGCACTGATGGTATCCCCGAGCGTCGATCTGCGAGATGTCGCTGCGCGACACCTCGGCTGTCTGCCGCGCAGCCTGCGGACACTGTTGTCGGTGATCGGTGCGCGCGGCGCGGCCGGCAGCCTGCTCGCAAGCTACCTGATGTTTGCAGCCCCGTTCACCCGCGAGCTGATCGACCTCGGCTACCGTGATGCGATGGCGCAGCGCGAGCAACTGCAGAATTTCATGCTGGGTGACCCTGCGGCGTCAGACCAGAAACAATGCGCCGAGGCCTAGCAGGGTTGCGAAACCGATACAGTCGGTAAAGGTCGTCAGGATGACTCCGGCCGACAGCGCAGGATCAATGCTCATGCGCCGGAGGGCCAGCGGCACCAGCACCCCGACGGCTGCCGCCGCCAGCAGGTTGATCAACATGGCCGCGGCAATGATCGCCGCGATCTGCCAGGCGTCGAACCACAGTATCGTGACGGCCCCAACGACGATCGCCCAGATCAAGCCGTTCAGCCCGCCGACTGCGATCTCCTTGAACAGCAGCCAGCGGGCGTTCTCCCACTGCACCTGACCCAGCGCGAGCCCGCGAATGATCAGCGTCACAGTCTGGGTGCCGGCGATTCCGCCCATCGATGCGACGATCGGCATCAGCGCGGCGAGCGCCGCGACCTTCTCGATCGTTGCCTCGAAGCTGTGCACGACCGCGGCGGCGAGAAATGCCGTGGCGAGATTGATGCCCAGCCAGACCAGGCGCCGCTGCGTCGAGGGGATCACGCCGGCGAAGATGTCCTCTTCGCCGCGCAGGCCGGCCATCGAACGGACCGAGTGCTCGGCTTCTTCGCGAATCACGTCCACGACGTCGTCGATCGTGACCCGACCGAGCAGTTTGCCGCTTGGGGAGACGACCGCCGCGGAGACCAGGTCACGATCCTGAAACAGCATCGCCACCTCGTGCGAGGTCGTCTGCGGATCGATGCTGGGCGCTTGCTCGTCCAGCAGCTCGATGACGCTCGACTCTTCGTGCTCGGTCAGCAGCCGGGTCAGCGACACCGCACCGAGATAGCGATCATTGCGGTCGACCACGAACAGCCGATCGGTGCGGTCCGGCAATTGCTTGCGCATTCGAAGGTAGCGCAGCACGACTTCGATCGTGACGTCACCGCGGACACTGACCGTGTCCGTATTCATCAGGCCGCCGGCGGTATTCTCGTCGTAGGCGAGCACGGACCTCAATCGGTCGCGATCCTGCTGATCCATCGATAGCAGCAGCCGCCGCGTCACGGCCTCCGGGAGATCGCCGACCAGATCCGCCAGATCGTCGACTTCCATGTCCTCGGCTGCCGCGAGCAGCTCATCGGCCTCCATGCCTTCGATCAGGTCGTGGCGAACAGACTCGCTGAGCTCGACGAGCACATCGCCTTCGAGTTCCGGGTCGACAAATTCCCAGATGATCTCGCGCTGCGTCGGCGGCACCGATTCGATCAGCAGCGCAATCTCGGACGGATGCAGAGAATTGACCATGCGGTGCGCCTGGCGCATCGTGCCGGCCGCCAGCGCGGCCCGCAGCGCGGCGAGTCGACCTTCCGGCCTTGGATTGAGCTCTGCATTCATGGCAGAGCGATCTTAGCGGGAGAGAGAGTTGTGGCGCGCGCTGACGTGAGGGTGGCGGTCGGCAAAGCGCTCGACCAGACGCTCGACCAGGTACACCGAACGGTGCTGGCCGCCGGTGCAGCCGACCGCAACTGTCATGAACAGTCGATTGGCGGTCTGATGCTCTGGGATCCGCGCCTCGATAAAGGCGGCAATGTCGTCGAGCAGCCGCTGGACGGCGGGCTGGGATTCCAGATAACGAATCACTTCAGGGTCGCGTCCGGTCAGCTGCCGCAGCGCCGGGTCCCAATAGGGGTTCGGCAGCGTGCGTGCGTCGAACACGAAGTCTGCATCTCCCGGCAATCCGTGCTTGAAGCCGAAGGACTCGAAAGTGATCGACAACCTGCCCACAGCGCGCTGTTCGAGCTTCGAAATGATGATCTCGCGCAAAGCGTGCACGCTGATGCGCGACGTGTCGATGACCAGATCCGCGGCGTTTATGATCGGCTCCAGCAGACCGCGTTCGATCGCAATCGCTTCGCGCAGCGCGACACGGGTACTGCCGAGCGGATGCTTGCGTTTGGTTTCGGCGAAGCGCCGCACCAGTTCGTCTTCTTGCGCGAGCAGGTAGACGATCTCGCAGCGTATCCCGCTGCGCTTGAGGTCGCTGATCAGCGCCGGCACGGAGCCGATCTCCGCAGCGGTGTTGCGCGCGTCGATTCCGATCGCCATGCGCTCGTAGTCCCGTCCCTTGTTGCGCACCGCGTGGGACACCAGCGGATTGAGCATCGCCGCCGGCATGTTGTCGATGCAGTAGAAGCCGAGGTCCTCGAGCACGTTGAGGGCCACGCTCTTGCCTGCCCCGGACAGGCCGCTGACAAAGATCAGACGCATGGCTGACATCTAGTGACGCGCGGCGCGACCCTCGGCAGCGCGATGGTCGGCCGCCTTCTCCTTGCGCTTGACGACCAGTCGGTCGAGCTTGTCCGTCAGCATGTCGATGGCGGCATACATGTCGCCATCGCGGGCGTCGGCGTGGATGTCGTTGCCGGGTACCCGCAGGATGGCCTCGGCCCGATGCTGCAGCTTCTCCACCTTCAGCGTGCAGTGTACGTCGATCACGTGGTCGTAATGCCTGACGATCCGCTCGAAGCGCTTTTCGATGTAGGCGCGCAGCGCGGCGGTAACTTCAACATGATGCCCCGTGACGAATAGCTGCATGGTCGACTCCTGTTATCGAGTTGGGCTTAGCGGGCGTGAGCGCGTTTGCGCTCGGCAGACGACGCGAGATTCATGGCCTCGCGATACTTGGCGACGGTGCGGCGTGCGACCGGTATGCCTTCGCCGGACAGAATCTCGGCGAGCTTGGCATCGGACAGTGGGCTGGCGCCGTCTTCTTCCTTGATCAGCTTGCGGATCTTGGCGCGGATGGCTGTCGATGAGGTGCCGGTGCCATCGCCGCCCTCGACCTGGCTCGAAAAGAAATACCTGAGTTCGAACACGCCGCGCGGCGTGTGCATGTACTTGCCGGACGTGATCCGCGATATGGTCGACTCATGCATCTCGATGGCTGCGGCGATGTCGCGCAGGATCATCGGCCGCATGAGTTCTTCGCCGTGTTCGAGAAAGTCCGCCTGCCTCTCGACGATGGCGGTCGCCACCTTAAGCAGTGTGTCGTTGCGGATCTCCAGGCTCTTGAGCAGCCAGCGCGCTTCCTGCAGCTGGGTTCGCATCGTCGCATGGCTTGAATTGCGGCCGATCAGGCTGGCGTAGCCCTCGTTCAGGCGTACCTTCGGCACGGTGGCCGGGTTCACCTCGACGGACCAGCCGCGCTCGGTGCGTCGCACGAACACATCGGGGATCACGTATTGCGCGGCGCTGCCGCTGACGACAGAGCCGGGCTTCGGATGGCAGGAGCGCACCAGCGCCAGTGCAAGCTCGACGGTTTCATCGCTCGTCGCCAGCGCGCGGCGCAGCTGCGCGACATCCCTTTGCGCAACCAGATCAAGATGATGCGCTGCGATCTGCTTGGCGGCGGCGAGCCCGGGCAGTGCGGCGTCGAACTGATTCAGCTGCAGACCGATGCACTCACTGACCGAGCGTGCGCCAATGCCGACGGGCTCGAGCATCTGCACCAGCATCAGCACGCGTTCGATATTCTCGACATCGCATTCGATTTCGGGCTGCAGCGTCGTGGCGATGTCGGCCAGCGTCTCGGTGACGTAGCCGTCGTCGTTGATCGCATCAATGATGGCCGACGCAATCGCGAGGTCACGCGGCGACAGGCTCGCCAGCTCGATCTGCGCGATCAGATCATCCTGCAGCGTCTGGCCCGATTCGTCCGCGTAGTCCTGCTCCCGGTCGTCGGGGCCGCTGTACGGCGTGTCCGCCGTGCCTACGCTGCGGTCCGCCCACGAGTCTTCGATGACTTCGACTTCAACGTCATTGCTGGAGTCGCTGTCTGCGCGCTCGCCAGTGTCGTTGTCCAGTGCGCCTTCGCGCCGCGGTTCGAGCATCGGCGCCAGTGACTCGAACGTCCCCGTGGCTTCGAGGTCCTCGACGGGCTCGAGCATGATATTGCTTTCGAGCAGCTCGCGGATATGCGCTTGCAGTTCGAGTGCGGGCAGCTGCAGCAAACGGATCGCCTGCTGCAGTTGCGGGGTCATCGTCAGTTGCTGACCCAGCTTGAGCTGCAGAGAAGGCTTCAACATGTTGGCGGGAGGCGTGCGGTCAGAGGCGGAATCCCTCGCCCAAGTACACCTCACGAACTCGGCTATTGGCAAGAATTTCTTCGGCAGATCCGGCAGCGATCACAGTTCCATCGCCAATAATGTATGAACGCGTGCAGACGCCGAGCGTTTCCCGGACATTGTGGTCCGTAATCAACACTCCGATGCCCTTGGCCGCCAGCTCGCGCACGATGCGTTGGATATCCACCACCGACAGCGGATCGACGCCCGCGAACGGTTCATCAAGCAGCAGAAAGCGCGGCTCGGCCGCCAAGGCGCGAGCGATCTCGACGCGCCGCCGCTCACCACCCGACAAGGCCATGCCGCGGCTGTCGCGGACATGCCCGATTCGCAGTTCCTCGAGCAGCACTTCGAGCCGTGCCCCGCGGGCTTTGCGATCCAGATCGGCGCGGGTTTCGAGTATCGCCAGAATGTTGTCGGTGACACTGAGCTTGCGGAACACCGAGGCTTCCTGCGGCAGATAGCCGATCCCGAGTCGCGCTCGCTCGTGAATCGCCAAGTGCGTGAGTTCGCGCTGATCGAGGTAAATACGCCCGGAGTCCGCCGGGACGAGCCCGACGATCATGTAGAAGGCGGTGGTCTTGCCGGCACCATTCGGACCCAGCAAGCCGACCACTTCACCAGACTCGACCGTCAGCGACAGATCGGTGATGACTGTGCGCGACCTGTAGGCCTTCGCGAGCTTCTCGACGCGAAGCTCGCTCATGGTGCGGGCGCCGATTCCCCCGGCCGAATCGTGATCCGGACCCGATCCGACTGCCCGGGTTGCGGTCCGGCCCGTACCTGCTGGTCGCGGATATTGTAGACCAGCACCTGTCCGCTGATTTCGTTGCGTCCGTCGCTGAGCCATGCCTCGTTGGAGAGCGTCACGACGCCGGCGTCGACCTGATACTGGATCGACCCGGCGCGGCCGCGTGCCATGCTGCCATCGACGCTGCGCTGCTGTTCAAACTGCGCCGGCGTGCCGGTGACCGTCGCGAGCGTCATCCGATTGCCGCGGAAGTCCACGCGGGCGCTGCTTGAGGTCAGGCCGCCACCCTCAACCGCAATCCTGACGTTGCCATTGAACGTCCAGGTCGCATTGTCGAAATTGAGGCCGGTCGCGCGCGCTTCATCGGCCGCGACCCGCATGCCGCCCTGGCTCACGACGACATCCCGGAAAAACACGGTGTTGCTGCGGTAGTCCACTTCTGAAAAGGCCGCATCGACGGAGACGTCAGCGCTTCTGTTCGGCCCGGGTTTCGGCCCGGGTTTCGGCCCGGGCTCGACACCCTGCGCAATGGCCACGGCGCACAGCAGCGCACCCGCAAACAGCATGCCGGCAAACCGTTCAGGGCGTAAAGCGGCCATTGACCTTCGATTCCAGTTGGACCCGCTGGTCCTTCAAATTCGCGACCATGCCCACCGCATCGAGTCGCCGGCCGCCGAGCAGGATCGTCACCTCGCCGGGGGCGCGCGCAATCTCGCTCTCCACATCGTAGGCAAGCTGTTCGGTGCGGATCTCGAGCGACTGGCGGCCGCCGGCGACCGCTCCGGTGACCCGTACCGTGCCGGTCAGGGCAACACTGCGCGCCGATTCCGGCATGGTCGCTGCTGAGGCGCTGAGCAACCAGTCCTCGTCATCGGCGCGGGTCACGCGCATGTCGATGTCCTGCAGCGCAATGCTGCCATCGGCGGGATCCTGAAGGATGGTGGCGGCACGCACGGCGTAGCGGGGCCGGCCGTCGACGCCAGTTTCGATGATGCGTGCGCCGCTCGCGGAATAGCCCGGGTCGCGCAACGCCGGGTCCGCAGCCTGCGGTGCCAGCGGGCCGGCCATGTCGCAGCCTGCCGAAACCAGCGCGAACAGCGTGCCTATCGCGGGGCCTGTCACGAGCAGCTTCATTTGGCGCCGAGCTGCAGCTCGCGTTCGAGCAACCAGTCGCAGACTTCGCGCACCGCGCCCTGGCCACCGCCGGAGCGGGTGATGTATCCCGCCGCTTCCTGCGCGTCGAGATGCGCATCGGCAACGGCGAAACCCAGCCCCACGGCGCGCAACGCTGCCGCATCCGGCGTGTCATCGCCGATGAATGCCGTCTCGGCCAGCGTAATGCGCAGTCGTTTGGTCAGCCGTGCCAGGCAGTCGAGCTTGTCATCGATGCCCTGGAACACGTGGCGGATACCGAGTTCGCGGCAGCGTCGCTGCACCGCCGGTGAGCGCCGACCGGAGATCACGGCAACCGCGACGCCGCGCTCGATCAGCTGTTTCAGTCCGTGTCCGTCGCGAACATGAAATACCTTCAATGTCTCGCCGCGCGCTCCGTAGTGCAGGCGGCCGTCGGTCAGTACGCCGTCGACGTCGAGTACGAGCAGTCGCAGCAGGCGGCGGCGCGCGGCCATGGCTACATGACCCCGGCGCGCAGCAGGTCGTGCACGTTCAGCGCACCGACCAGCCGGCCTTCGTGATCCGCGACTGGCAGGGCCGTGATCTGGAACTGCTCGAGCAGCCGCACCGCGTCGGCGGCCAGCTCGCGCGGCCCGACCGTGCGGCACGGATGTGTCATGACGTCGCGCATCAGGGTCTGATGAGGGTCGACGCGATGGTCGACCGCGCGGCGCAGGTCGCCGTCGGTGAACACACCCATGACCCGATTCTCGGGATCGACAATGACCGTCATGCCGAGTCCGCGGCGCGACATCTCCAGCAGCCCCTCGGCAAGGGAGTGTTCCGGCAACGAGCGCGGTATGTCCCTGTCACGGCGCATGACGTCTTCGACATGCAGCAACAGCCGCCGTCCGATCGAGCCACCGGGATGCGATCGCGCGAAGTCCTCGGCCGTAAAGCCGCGTGCCTCGAGCAGCGCAACGGCCAGCGCGTCGCCCATCGCAAGCGTTGCGGTGGTACTCGCGGTCGGTGCGAGATTGAGCGGGCAGGCCTCTTCGGCCACGCTGACGTCGATGTGCACTGCTGCGTGACGCGCCAGCGTCGAGTCGCGGTTGCCGGTCAGGGCGACGACCGGCGCGCCGAGTCGCGCGATGGGCGGCAACAAGGCGATGATCTCTGGCGTCTCGCCGGAGTTCGACAGCGCCAGTACGACATCGGCGCGCGTGATCATGCCGATGTCGCCGTGGCTTGCCTCGGCCGGGTGCAGGAAAAACGCCGGCGTGCCAGTGCTGGCGAGCGTCGCGGCAATCTTGCCGCCGATGTGGCCGGACTTACCCATGCCGGTCACGATGACCCGCCCCGTGCACTGCAGGCACAGCTCGCAGGCGGCCAGGAACTGGTCGTCGATGCGGCTCTGGAGCGCCAGCAGCGCGCGCGATTCGATCGTCAGCGCACGCCGCGCGGCAGCCGCCAGAACGGCGCGCTGTTCGGCGGCGCTGGCTGTGAGCTGCGGTGCGGCAGAGGCGGGCGGGCGTGCGGCGCTCATGGTTCTGGCATCATAGCGCCCCGGCGCGCTGCGCGTCCTGTCACACGGAACCGAACGCATGCATCCGGAACAAGTCGCCGAACTGATTCGCACTGCCTTGCCCGAGGCCATCGTCGACGTGCAGTCCGACGACCAGACGCATTACGCGGCACGGATCGTTGCGCAGCAGTTCGTCGGCAAGCGAAGCATCGCCCGCCACCAGATGGTCTATGCGGCGCTGGGCAGTCGCGTGGGGCGCGAGATCCATGCGCTGGCGCTCGAGACGCTGACGCCGGAGGAACACGCGGCCCGTGGATAAGCTGCAGATCACCGGCGGCATCGCACTCGACGGTGACGTGCGCATCTCCGGCGCGAAGAATGCGGCGTTGCCGATCATTGCTGCGACGCTGCTCGCAGACGGGCCGGTCTCGATCGGCAACGTGCCGCACCTGCACGATGTCACGACGATGATCGAACTGCTCGGCCGGATGGGCGTCTCGGTCACGGTCGACGAACGCATGCGCATCGAAGTCGACGCGACCAGCCTGCGCGAGCCGTTCGCCGCTTACGAGCTCGTCAAGACGATGCGCGCCTCGATCCTCGTGCTCGGGCCGCTGGTGGCGCGTTTCGGCAAGGCTGACGTGTCACTGCCAGGGGGCTGCGCGATCGGGGCGCGGCCGGTGAACATCCACGTCGCCGGCCTGCAGGCACTGGGTGCCGATATCAATATCGAGAACGGTTACATCCGCGCGCGCGCGGCGCGGCTCAAGGGCGCGCGACTGGTGCTCGACACCGTGACGGTCACGGGTACCGAAAACCTGATGATGGCCGCTGCACTGGCCGAGGGCGAGACGGTGCTCGAGAACGCGGCGCGCGAACCCGAGGTCGTTGATCTCGCGAACTTTCTGAACGCGATGGGCGCGAAGGTCTGCGGTGCCGGCACGGACAGGATCACGATCGAGGGCGTCGAGCGCCTCGGCGGCACTCACTACGATGTGTTGCCTGATCGGATCGAGACGGGAACCTATCTTGTCGCTGGCGCGATTACTGCCGGCCGGGTCCGCGCGCTGCACACGCGGCCCGAGCATCTCGAGGCAGTAACCGCGAAGCTGCAGGAAGCCGGGGCGACGATCCAGACCGGGGTCGACTGGATCGAGGTCGACATGCGCGGCCGGCGGCCCCGTTCGGTCGATGTTCGCACCGCGCCCTATCCGGCCTTCCCGACCGACATGCAGGCGCAGTTCGCCGCATTGAACGCCGTGGCCGACGGCGTCGGCACGATCATCGAGACGATCTTCGAGAATCGCTTCATGCATATGCTCGAGTTGCGGCGCCTGGGTGCGGAGATCCGTCTCGAAGGCAATACGGCGATCATCCGCGGCGTCCCCAAGTTGCAGGCGGCGCCGGTCATGGCCACCGACCTGCGCGCCTCGGCGTCGCTGGTGCTGGCGGGCCTGGTGGCAGAGGGGCGCACTGTCATCGAGCGGATCTACCATATCGACCGGGGCTACGAAGCGATTGAGGAAAAGCTCCAGCAGCTCGGCGCGCAAATCCGGCGCGTCCCGAACTGACGGCCTGCGCGTCGCGCTAACCGCGACCCCGCGGTCGCTCGATGACTTCAAGTTCTAGCTCGCGCTGCTGCGTGCCGCGCTGGATCTTCAGCCGCACGGATTCCCTCGGTGCCTTGCGTGCGATTCGTGCCAGCGTGTCCTGCGCGCTGCGCACCTCTGCGCCGTCCAGCGCCAGAACGATGTCGCCGGGTTGCAGGCCGCTGGCCTGCGCCGGGCTGTTCAGGTAGAGATTGGTGATGACCACGCCGCCACGCGCGAGGCCGAGCTGCGCGGCCTGGCTGTCATCGACGTCTTCCGGCGCGATGCCAATCCAGCCACGCACGACGCGGCCGTTCGCGATGATCTCCTGCGTGACGCCACGGACCAGATTGACCGGGATCGCAAAGCCGATGCCTTCGACGCCGAGGTTCTTGGCGATGATCGCGGTGTTGATGCCGATCAGGTCGCCGTCGGTATTGACCAGCGCACCGCCGGAGTTGCCGACGTTGATGGCGGCGTCGGTCTGAATGAAGTTCTCGAAAGTCGCAACACCGAGCTGTCCGCGGCCAGTTGCGCTGACGATGCCATGGGTCACTGTTTGGCTCAGCCCCACGGGGTTGCCGATGGCGAGCACGATGTCCCCGACCTGCAGCGCGTCCGAGCGTCCGAGCGGCATTACCGGCAGTCGGGGCAGATCGACACGCAGCACCGCCAGATCCGTGTCGGGATCACGGCCGACGATCCGGGCCTCGGCGACGCGACCGTCCTCGAGCTGTACACGGATGGAATCGGCCTGGGCGATCACATGATGGTTGGTCACGATATGGCCGCTGCTATCGACAATGACGCCTGAACCGAGCGCCCGCTCGACGCGCTGGCGGTAGCGTGGGCCGAGATCGCCGAATAGTTCTGCAAGCGGGTTCCGCGGCAGGCGCTCGGTCACCAGTCGGGCCGTATAAATGTTCACGACCGCCGGCGAGGCGCGTCGTACCGCGCCCCGATAGCTTGCCGGCGCTGCAGCCGCTGCAGCCGCTGCGGCCCGCGACGCAGTCGGTGTTGTCTCGCTGTCGCTCTGGACGCTGTGCGGTGCCATTTCGACGGGCGAGTCGGGCGCGCGGCCCTGGCTCAGCAGCTCGGGCTTCCAGAGCACCAGCAGGAAGGCGAGCGCCAGCCCGCCGACGATCGATCCGGCCAGGAATATCAGGCTGCCCTTAAGGTTTTTCATCCAGCGGCCGATGACGCATCGCAACCGACATGTTGCACTGCCGTGTATAATGCATTAGTCCCATGGAACCGGAATAGCACCTCGCTCAGGCGGGTGTGCGGAGAGAGCCTGCAATGAGTCAAAGTGAGGTCCAACCTCAGCAAGAGGTCGACGTCAATCGACGCAAGTTCCTGACCGCCGCGACGACGGCAACTGGTGCGGTGGGCGTGGCCTTCGCTGCCCTACCGTTCATTGCCTCGTGGAGACCCTCGGAACGCGCGCGGGCGCTTGGCGAGCCGACGGAAATCGACGTCTCGAAACTCGAAGAGGGCCAGATGGTCATCGCGAGCTGGAGAAGGCAGCCGATCTATATCGTACGGCGTTCGCAATCGGCCGTTGCAGCGCTGCCGCAGGTGGATTCGCAGCTCAAGGATCCGGCCTCGAGCGAGTCGACCCAGCCCGACTATGCACGCAACGAACAACGTTCGATCAAGCCCGAAATCCTGGTCGTGATCGCGACCTGCACCCACCTGGGATGCCTGCCGAAGCAGCACTTCGTGCCCGGAGACGCAGCGCTCGGTGCCGATTGGCCGGGCGGATTCTTCTGTCCCTGCCACGGTTCGAAGTTCGACCTCGCGGGCCGTGTGTTCGCGGGCTCGCCGGCATCGCTGAACCTGGCGATTCCCCCTCATCGTTTCGTTGACGACCAGACCCTCGTGGTCGGCGTCGACGCTTAAATCCAAGGTCTACCCCGATGTCCGCCACGACCCCGAATGGCATTCCCAAGGATGGCAGTTTTCGCGCCTGGCTCAACAAGCGCATGCCCGTCGACGAGTTCGTCAAGGAGCAGCTGACAGGCTACCTCGCGCCGAAGAATTTCAACATCTGGTACTACTTCGGCTCGCTCGCGTTGCTGACCTTCGTGCTGCAGATCATCACCGGCATCTTCCTGACGATGCACTACAAGCCGAGCGACGTCGCGGCGTTCGACTCGGTCGAATACATCATGCGCGAAGTCGAGTGGGGCTGGCTGATCCGCTACATGCATTCGACCGGCGCGTCGTTTTTCTTCCTGGTCGTTTACCTGCACATGTTCCGCGCGATGCTGTACGGCTCCTACAAGGCGCCACGCGAGCTGCTGTGGCTGCTCGGCATGTTCCTGTATCTCGCGCTGATGGCCGAGGCCTTCATGGGCTACGTGCTGCCGTGGGGCAACATGTCCTACTGGGGTGCGCAGGTCATCGTGAACCTGTTCGGCACGATTCCGGTGGTCGGGCCGGGCCTGGTCGAATGGATACGCGGGGATTACGGCATCGCGGATTCGACCTTGAACCGGTTCTTCGCGCTGCATGTCGTTGCGCTGCCGTTCGCGATTGCGCTGCTGATCATGCTGCACCTGGTCGCCTTGCGTCAGACCGGCTCGAACAATCCTGACGGTATCGAGATCAAGAAGAACAAGGACGCCGATGGCAAGCCGCTCGACGGCATTCCGTTCCATCCGTATTACACGGTAAAGGACGTCGTCGGCGTGGGCGTGTTCCTGACCCTGTTCTGTGCGGTCGTGTTCTTTGCGCCGACCTTTGGCGGGCTGTTTCTCGAGAAGCCGAATTTCGAGCCCGCCAATCCGCTGTCGACGCCTGACCACATCGCGCCGGTATGGTACTTCACCGCCTACTACGCGATCCTGCGGGCCGTGCCGAGCCAACAGCTGGGCGCGCTGCTGATGTTCGCGGCGGTGCTGATCTTCCTGTTCCTGCCGTGGCTCGATCGCTCGAAAGTCAACTCGATCCGCTACAAGGGCATCCTGTCGAAGATCGCGCTGACGGTGTTTGCGATCACGTTCATCGTGCTGTCCTACCTCGGGCTGCAACCGGCCGATGGCCTCTATGTGCTGCTGGCGCGGATCTTCACGGTGCTGTACTTCGCGTACTTCCTGCTGATGCCCTGGTACACGAGCATCGAGAAGACGAGTTCGCCGCCGACGAGGGTCAGCTACGATGGTTAGGTCGATTGCCAGGCCGGCTGCACTGCTTGCGGCCCTGTTCGGCCCGTTGCTGTTGGGTTCCGCATTGCTGGGGCCGGCTGCGGGCGCTGCCGAGGGTCCGCCAGGTCCGTGGCAGGATTGGGAAGCGCACAACGAGATCAGCAATACCGCGTCGCTGCAGCGTGGTGCCAGCGCCTTCATGAACTATTGCGTGGCCTGTCACTCGTTGAAGTACAAACGTTATTCGCGCCTCGGCGAGGACCTGGACATCCCGCTCGAGCAGCTCGAGGCCAATATCGTGCTGCCGGGTGACAAGCGGAGCGACTACATCAAGACCAGCCTTGCAGCCGAAGACGGCGAGGCCTGGTTCGGCAAGGCACCGCCCGACCTTTCGTTGATCGCGCGCTCTAAGGGGCCGGACTACGTCTACCGGTTCCTGAAGAGCTACTACCTCAATCCGAACCCGAGCTCGGTCACTGGCGTCGACAATCTGCAGCTCTCCGGTACGGCCATGCCGCACGTCCTGGCGTCGCTGGGCGGCGTGCCCGAGGCGGTGTTTCGCAACATCGAACGCAAGGGTGCAGGCGGGGAGATCGTGGCGGACCGTGAGTTTGTCGAGTTCAAGCCCGCCATAGCGGGTACGCTCAGCGCCGAGCAGTACGACGAGTTCGTTCTCGATATCGTCAACTTCCTCGACTACGTCGGTGAGCCCGCACAACTGGTGCGCAAGAGCCTCGGCGTCTGGGTCATTCTTTTTCTGATGCTTTTCACCGGCATCGCCTTCCTGCTCAAGCAAGAATACTGGAAGGACGTCAAGTAACGCCGGCAGCGGCGGGAGTTCAATGCGTGTCGAGTCGCCGCGGAGTCATGACGCTGTTCTCCGCACCCGCGGATCCATGGAGCCACCGTACCCGGTTCGTGCTCGCGGAGAAGGGCGTTGAGATCGAGATCCTCGATGTCGTTCCCGGACGGCTTCCCGAGGATCTGCTCGACCTGAATCCCTACCATAGCGTGCCGACGCTGGTGGACCGGGACCTGACCCTGTACGACTCGCGGGTCATCATCGAGTATCTCGACGAACGCTATCCGCATCCGCCGCTGTTGCCGATTGACCCGGTTTCCAGGGCCAAGATGCGTCTGGCCATGTACCGCATCGAACGCGATTGGTACGGTGCTGCGACTGCGTTGCAACGCGAAAGCGATCCGCGCCGGCGCACGCAGCTGCGCCAGGAACTGCGCGACACGATTGCGCAGAGCGCGGATCTGTTTCGGGTCAAGCCGTATTTCCTCAGCGACGATTTCTCACTGGTGGATGCAACCATTGCGCCGATCCTGTGGCGATTGCCGCAATACGAAGTTGAGTTGCCTCCCCAGGCGCAGCCGATCCTCAAATACGCCTCGCTGGTGTTTTCGAGGCCGGCGTTTCGTGCGAGTCTTTCGGAAGTCGAGCGGGAGCGGCGACGGGCCTAGCCGCGGACGAGGCAGTGACGATGCAGGATTCGAAGACGATTTCGCGACGACCCTACATGCTGCGGGCGATGCATCAGTGGCTGACCGACAGCGGTCTGACGCCGCACGTGATCGTCAGTGCCGAGGCCCCCGGCGCGGAGGTACCTGCCGCGTATGTCCGCGACGGCAAGATCGTCCTGAACATCAGTTACTCCGCGACCCAGCGGCTGGAGCTCGGTAACGACTGGATCGAGTTCGACGCGCGTTTCTCGGGTGTGATCCAGCGGGTCAGGTTTCCGCTGGGTGCGGTGCTTGGCATCTATGCGCGCGAAACCGGCGAGGGCATGGTGTTCTCCGCTGACGAACAGGAACCCGAGCCGCCGGGTCAGCCGGACCCTGCGAAGAACGGCGAGGATTCCGCCAAGCGTCCGCAGCTCAAGATCGTCAAGTAGCGCCTCCGGCGCCGAGGACTGACCGACAGGCAGTCTATATTTCACCTCGATACGCACATTTATATCGTATTGATATATATCATTACGATGTATAAGGAGCGGCTCCCATGGATGTCAAGACGGTTTGTCTCGGATTGCTGACCTTCGGAGAAGCCTCCGGCTACGACCTGAAGAAGCATTTCGAAGCGAGCTTCGAGCACTTCTTCCCCGCCGGGTACGGATCTATCTATCCCGCGCTGGCATCGCTTGCCGAAGAGGGCCTGGCGGACTGCTCAGCCGTTGCTCAGGATGGCCGTCCGGACCGCAAGGTCTACCGGATCACGGCCGAGGGCGAGCAAAAACTGCGCACGACCCTCGCCGGCAGCGAACCGAGCCACAAGCTGCGTTCCGAATTCCTGGCCCTGCTGTACTTCTCGAATCTGGTTCCGCCGCTGCGATTGCAGTGGCTGCTCGACGAGCAGCTCACCCGCATGCAGGCTAGCCTCACGCGGATGCGTCAGACCGGCTGCCCGGCTGAGCATCGCTGGCCGAACAGCGTGCGCTTCGTGCAGGGTTTCGGTATCGCGCAGCTGGAAGCCGCGACGCGCTACACAGAGGAGAACCGCCACCTGCTGCTCGACGAACCGGGCCAGTGCCCGGCAGATCTCGCGGCGCCCGACCGGCGCTCGGCATGAGCGCGTCTTCGACCGCGGCGACGCTGCGCCAGTGGGTCGCGCGCCCTTGGGTGATCGCTGCCACGCTGCTGCTGATCATCCTGTTGTGGCTCACATCCGGGTTGTTCAGTCCCGAGCGGCGCCCGATCGATCTGCCCGCACCTGCCACGCCCGCCAGGACGCTGAGCCCTGTGCAGGTAGAGCGACTTGCCGCTGAAACAGTGGCTCGAGTCGTCATGCTGTCGGGTCGGACCGCACCGGCGCGGATCGTCGAAGTACGGGCCGAAACCAGCGGCCGCATCGTCGCGATCGGTGCCCAGCGTGGCACGCGGGTCGAAGCCGGCGCGCTGCTGCTGCGACTGGATTCGGGCGACCGGCTGGCGCGGCTGGCACAGGCGCGGGCGGTGCTGCGGCAGCGCGAACTCGAGTACGACGGGCAGCTGAAGCTCAAGCCGCAGGGCTATATCTCCGATGCGAAGCTCGCCGAGGCCAATGCGCAGCTGGAGACTGCGCGCGCGGAGCTGACCCGCGCGCAGCTGGATCTCGCGCGAATGGCCATCCGTGCGCCGTTTGCCGGTGCACTGCAGGAACGCAGCGTGGAGATTGGCGACTATGTCGCGCCGGGCACAGCTGTGGTGACCTTCATTGACGATCGAACCCTGATCGTCGCCGGCAGTGTCGCCGAGGCGCAGATCGCTGGCGTCGTCCGTGGCCTCAAAGGGCAAGCGCGCCTGCCCACTGGCAAGGTCGTCGAGGGGCAGCTGCGCTACGTGGCACCGGTCGCTGACGAGGCAACCCGGACATTCAGTGTTGAACTCGAGATTGCCAACGCCAAAGGGGACTTGCCTGTCGGCATTTCGGCGGAAATAGAGCTGCCGGTCGGTGAGGCGCTCGCGCATCGCCTGTCGCCAGCGCTGCTCGCGCTCGATGACGCCGGCGTCATCGGGGTCAAGATCCTGGGCGTAGACGGTCGCGTGCAGTTCGTCGCCGCAGAGGTAGTGCGGTCATCCGCCGAGGGCGTCTGGATCCGGGGCCTGCCAGATCCAGCCGATGTGATCATTGGCGGACAGGGCTTCGTGCGCTCCGGAGATGCCGTGCAGGTCTCGCGTACGGCCGCGCCGACCGAATCGACGCCGGTGGCCGTGCGATGAGCTTCATTGATCGAGCGATGCAGCACAATCGCGCCGTGCTGCTGTCTCTGCTGGCCCTGCTGCTCGCTGGCGTGATCGTCTATCAGCAGATGCCAAAGGAGTTCTATCCTGACGTCGAGGTTCCGCTCGTCAACGTCCGGCTGATGTATTACGGGATTTCGCCGGAGGACTCCGAGCGCCTGCTGATCCGTCCGATCGAACAGGAGCTGCGCAAACTTCAGGGCATCAAGACGATCAACTCGCTCGCCTACCAGGATGGCGCCAACGTCGTCGTGGAATTCGATGCGGGCCGCGATACCGACGTCGCGCTCAACGATGTGCGCTCGAGCGTCGATGCTGCCAAGTCCCAGCTGCCGGTCGATACCGAGGAGCCGGTCGTCGCCGCCTCGTCGATTGCCGAGCAGCAACCGATCCTGGTGCTGAACGTGCTGGGTAGCGCTCCGGAACGAACCCTGACGCGGCTGGCGCGCGAGTTGCGCGATCGGATAGAAGCAGTGCCGGGCGTGTTGCGGGTGAACATTGCCGGTGCGCGCGAAGAGCTGCTCGAGATCACGATCGATCCGCGCCTGCTGGAGAGTTACGGCCTGTCGCAGGCGGAGGTGTTGCAGCTCGTACAGCGCAACAACCGGATCATCGCGGCCGGCTCGCTGCAGACGGCGCAGGGCAGCTTCCCTGTCAAGGTACCCGGCGTCGTCGAGGGTGCCAGTGACCTGCTGGCGCTGCCGGTCAAGACGCATGGCGACCGTGTCGTGCGGCTGTCGGACATTGCCAGCGTCCGACGCACGTTCAAGGATCCCGAGACGTTCTCGCGGATCAATGGGGAACAGTCGATTTCGCTCGAAGTGATCCAGCGCGGCAATTCCAACGTGCTGGAGACCGCGCTGACGGTCAAGCGCCTGGTGGAAACCGCGCAGCAGTCCTCGCCTGCCGGTTCTCGCATTGTGATCTCGACCGATCGCTCCAACGAAATCCAGGGTCAGTTCAACGAACTGCAGAGCCATATCCTGGCCGCCGTGCTGCTGGTCGTGATCCTGATCGTTGCGACGCTTGGCGTGCGCAACGCCGCACTCGTCGCGGTGTCGATCCCCGGATCCTTCCTGGTGGGCATTCTGGTGCTGGCTGCACTCGACATGACCATGAACATGGTGACGATGTTCGCGCTGATCATTTCGGTCGGCATTGTCGTCGACGGCGCCATCATCGTGGTCGAGTACGCAGACCGGAAGATGGCCGAGGGCCTGGCAGCACGCGACGCCTATGCCGTGGCTGCGCGGCGTATGTTCTGGCCGGTCGTCTGCTCGATCGGTGCCACCCTGGTCGCTTTCATTCCGCTGGCATTCTGGCCTGGCCAGATTGGCAAGATGATGATGTACATGCCGATCACGCTGGTCGCCGTGCTGGCCGCGTCGATCGTCATGGCCTTGCTGTACGTGCCCGTGATGGGCGCGGCGTTTGGCGGAGGTGCACGGCACCACGTCGGCTCGCGCAATCTGGCGATTGCTGAGACCGGAGATCTCGATCAACTGACCGGGCTTACCGGGCGCTACTACCGATTCCTGAAGCGTGTGCTGCGCCGCCCGGGGCGTGTCGCGCTCGCGGTCTGCGGGCTGCTGCTCGGGATCTTCGTGCTGTTCGGCATGTTCAATCCGGGCGTCGATGTGATGCCAAGGACGGATCCTTCGTTCATTTCCGTGGATGTTCGTGTCCGCGGTGATCTGTCAGCGTTCGAGAAGGACGCGCTGGTCCGGCAGGCTGAGGCGCGGCTGGTCGGCCTGCCAGACGTCAAGTACCACTTCGCCAAGACCGGTGCGACCGGCGGCGGTACGGCCGCTGCCCAGACCGATCAGATTGGTACGGTCCAGCTGATTCTCGTCCACTGGCGGGATCGCCAGCACAGCGTTGATGGGCTGGTGGAACTCGCCCGCGAACGATTGACAGGCATGGTCGGTGCGGCCACCGACGTGCGCCGTTCGGAGGGGATGTCGGGCGGCAAACGGCCGATCGATCTTCTGGTTGCCGCGCGCTCCGTCGACGAACTGCTGCCGGCTGTCGATCGGCTGCGCACCGAGCTCGAAGCGATTCCCGGCGTCATCAACGTGCGGGACAACCGCCCGCTGCCCGGCATCGAGTGGAAACTCGATGTCGACCGCGCGCTCGCCGCGCGTTTCGGTGCCGATGTCAGCCTGATCGGCAGCGCCGTGCAGCTGGTCACCAACGGCGTCAAGGTCGGTGAGTTCCGGCCCGATGATGCGGACGACGAGATCGACATCCGTGTCCGGCTGCCCTACGCCGCGCGCACGCTGGAACAGCTGGACGCGATGCGGGTCATGACCAACCAGGGCATGGTACCGATCAGCACCTTCGTGAAGCGCAGCGCACAGCAGAAAGTCTCGATGATCAGCAAGACCGACACGCGGCCGACGATGCGGCTTGAGGCTGATCTCGCGCCCGGCTTTCTGGCGGACCAGGCAATCCGCGCGCTGCGTGAACGGGTTCCGCAGCTGGACCTTGATCCGGATGTTGTCGTGCAGTTCGAGGGCACGGCGCGCGATCAAAGTGAATCTTCAGTGTTCCTGTCGATCGCGTTGCTGATCGCGATGGCGATGATCGCGATCATCCTGGTGCTTGAGTTCAACAGCATCTCACAGACTCTGCTGATCCTGACCGCGATCGTGTTCGCGGCGGGCGGCGTGCTGCTAGGATATCTGGTCACCCGCAATCCATTCGGCCTCGTGATGGGCGGTGTTGGAATCATCACGCTGACCGGTATTGTCGTGAACAACAACATCGTGCTGATCGACACCTACAACGCGCTGCGCGCCCAGGGCCACGACGCATTGGATGCCGTGCTGCGCACCTGCGTGCAGCGGGCGCGACCGGTGCTGCTGACCAAGATCACGATCATCCTGGCGCTGCTGCCGCTGGTGTTCGAAGTCAATGTCGATCTGCTGCACCGGGACATTGCGGTGGGTGGGAACTCCGGTGCCTTCTGGTCACAACTCGCGACTGCGGTGGTGGCCGGTGCCGCCTTCGCAACCATGCTGACGCTGCTGTTTACCCCGGCATTGCTGCTGTTGCAGGCGCAGTTTGGCCAGCGTTGGCGGAACTGGCGCGAGCTGCGCTCAGGCCTCGAACGCGTGCCGGATCCAGTCGACGCCTGAGTGGCCGTCGAGGGCGAGCACATCGAATCGAACTCGCAGCCGCGCAAGGTCTGGGCGTTGCTGCAGCAATTGCTGCGTTGTGCGAACGATGCGCCGCTGCTTGGCCCGATCGACGCTGGCCGCACCACCGCCGAACTGCTGGCTGCTGCGGCAACGCACCTCGGCGACGATCAGCGTGTCGTCGAGCCGCGCTACGATGTCGAGCTCGCCGCTGCGACGTCGATAGTTGCGCAACAGGATCTTCGCACCTGCTGCTTCGAGGCATTGCGCGGCGGCCTGTTCGGCGTCCGCGCCGATTCGGGCTCGCGGATCCATCGATTGCTTCAGTCGAGCAGCCGCACGCTACCGCCCTGGATCTGCGCCCAGTCGAGCCCGCGCACGATGCGCCGCTCGGGGTCGAGCGACAGGCTGCCGGTGACGCCCGGCAGTCTGCCGGCACCCGGCGACAGAGTGCGCGAGCGCAAGCCCTCGTAGATCAGCCAGGCGTCATGTCCGAACGCGAACAACCGGGTTCGTTGCGTGCGGTTGCTCCAGGCTTCCCGTGAACTTGCAGGCAGGCGGCTCGAGTCAGCATCGCTTGCCAACATCCAGGGCATGTCGGGGAATATCAGCCCATCGAGATCGCGACTGACGGCAAGTCCGGGGTCGTAGGCGTCGGAGGTCGAGTAGGTCGGGATGTCACCCGCGTAGTGAAACCGCAACTGCGGCCGCAGCTGGCGCGCGATGCCCGCCTGCGCCGGCGCGAAGATGAAGTCGATGTCCGAGCGTCGTCGCGACTGGAATTCCAGCGAGGTGCCGAGCACGTTCTCGAGGCGTCGCAGCCGGGCGCGGCTGTCCGTGAGCCGCAGCGCACTCTGGATCGGCTCGGAGTAGTCGTTGCCGCCGGAAAAATACTCGACCGTGCTCAGCACGCGGCCGCCGCCACGCTCGAGTTCATCCTGAAAGGCGGCGGCGACGCGCTGGCCCCAGTCACCCTCGGGTACCAGTGCGATCGCGCGGCGACGCCCTTCGCTGAGCGCACGTTGCGCGACGCTGCGGGCTTCGTTTTCGGGTGACAGCGCATACTGATAGAAGTCGGGCGGGCCGCTGCGATCGGCTGGCAGGTAGTTCAGGGCCAGCAGCGCTGGGCGGCGATCATTGAAGTCCGCGGCCGCGATCACTTCATCGCGAGTCAGCGGGCCGATGATGAATTCGGCGCCGTTGACCGTCGCCTCGCGCAACGAATCGTAGATCGACGTGGTGGACGTATCGTAGAAGCGCACGGTCGGGCGCGGCGATAGGGCACTGCCGTACACCGCTGCGAGCAAGCCGTCGCGAATCTGTGCCGCAGCCCCCGCCGTACGACCGCCCAGGGGCAACAGCACCGCGACATGCGATCCGGACACAAAGCCGCTGCCGCCTGCCGAATCGGTCAGTTCCGTGCCAATCAGCGCTGCGCCCGGATGCTTCGGATAACGCGCCCGCCACGAAGCCAGCGCCGGCGCTACGCCGCCACGCGAAGCAGCCAGTGCTGCGATAGGGCCCAGCTCCAGCCAGCCCTGCACGATCGGCTCCCGCGCCGCGGCCTGCGGTTCAAGCTTGATGCCGCGCTCCCCGGCGTCACGGAGCTGACGGAACAGCAGGCGGCGGCTCGCAAAGCGTTGTTCCTCGGTGGCCATGAAACGCTCGCCAGCCAGCTGCGCACGCACGCCCTCGGCCGGGCGTCCGGTTGCGAACGCCACGCGTTGTCGCAGTTCGTGGAAGGCAACTTCGCCGCCCGCCGGCGGTGCATCCATCGCTTCCAGCGTGCTCCAGGCCTCGGGGCCGCGCCCCCGGGCCAGACTCAGATCGACGTTGATCAGCCGCCGGGCAAAATCCTGTGGTGCGCGCAGCGGCTCGCGCAGCTCGCCGAGCGCGCGCGCGGCGTCCTCAGGCCGGTTCGCGAGCAGCCACTGTCGGGCGGCCGCCAGCAAAAACTCATTGCCGCCGGTGCCGGGGTTGTCGCGTGCGAGACCGGCATACTCGCGGGCCGCCGCGGCGGCGTCGCCGCGCTCGGCGAACGTCTGAGCGCGCTCAAGCGTCGCAGGACGAGTGTTCGGTCCGAGCGTTTCGCAGCCGCTGACCGACAGCGCCAGCAGCGCAATCAGCAACCGAGGACCAGTCAGGCGCACGATGGCGGGAGCTTGCAACATCGGCTTGAAACCTCGGCTTGAAACCTTGGCAGGGCGGCGGCACGATGCTCGCAGCCTGGCGCGCGTCGTCGGGACATCCAGTCGTCGGGACATCCAGTCGAAGCGTGAGTATAAAGTGACTGAGCACGGAGCTGGTCCTGACGATCGGCCCGCGACCCTGGCGCGGCTGAGAACGGGGCGGCTGAGAACTGGGCGGCTCGATATCGTCGCCACGCCAATCGGCAACCTCGGCGACCTGTCGCCGCGCGCCCGCGAGGCGCTTGCCGGGGCAGATCTGATTGCCGCCGAGGACACGCGCCGAACTGGGCTGCTGCTCAGTAGCTTCGGGATCAAGCGGCCGCTGCGCTCGCTGCACGCGCACAACGAGCGTGAGCGAGCCGGCGCGCTGATCGACCTGATGCAAGCCGGTCAGACGGTCGCATTGGTGAGCGACGCCGGTACACCGCTGCTGTCGGACCCCGGCGCCGAACTCGTGCGTCTGGCCATTGCGGCCGATATCGAGGTGCGGGCGATTCCGGGCGCGACCGCGCTCGCGACGGCGCTCGCGGTCAGCGGACTTGGCGGCAGTCGATTCTGCTTCGAGGGTTTCATCGAAGCGAAGCCCGCGCAACGGCGTCGCCAGCTGGCGGATCTTGCCGGCGAGGCACGCACGATGGTTTTTTTCGAGGCGCCGCATCGGATTGCCGAATCGCTGCAGGATTGCGTGCAGAGCTTCGGTGCCGAGCGACCGGGCTGCGTCGCGCGCGAGCTGACCAAAGTGTTCGAGTCGGTGTACCGCGGTTCGTTGCAGCAGCTGGCTGAACGCGCCGCGTTGGATCCCGATCTGAGGCGCGGCGAAATCACGCTCGTCATCGGTGGTGCGCCGGCCGCAGCCAGCAACGATGCGGCAGCCGCCCAGCGCCTGGCGACAACCCTGGCGGTGCTGCTCGAGGCCTTGCCCCCGTCGCGCGCGGCGGCGGTGGCGGCGCGGCTCACGGGCGCGCGGCGAAGCGATGCCTACCAAGCAGCGCTGCGGCTGGCGGGCCGCAACGAGGCCTGAAGCGAGGCCTGAAGCGAGGCCTGAAGCGAGGCCTGAAGCAGGCGGATTTGTGAATGACGTCACTGCGGCGTATCGTGCCTGCGGAGTCGGCCGGGTGATCGCCGCATTTCTTATGGAAATGGGGAGGAAAGTCCGGGCTCCTTCGGACAGGGTGCCAGGTAACGCCTGGGGGGCGCGAGCCTACGGAAAGTGCAACAGAGAGCAAACCGCCTAAGCATGCGCAAGCATGCCGGTAAGGGTGAAAGGGTGCGGTAAGAGCGCACCGCGCGGGTGGCAACACACCGCGGCACGGCAAACCCCACCTGGAGCAAGGCCAAATAGGGAAGTTCGCAGGGCAACCTGCAGCGCGTAGTGCGAGCGTGACTTCCGGGTAGGCCGCTTGAGGCGTCCGGTGACGGCCGTCCTAGAGGAATGATCGCCCTCGACAGAACCCGGCTTACAGGCCGACTCCTTTTTTTCTCTCGGTCGCCGCACGCCACAGCCATTCGGCCGGACCCTGCGCGTGATGCCGCAACCACCCGCTGCTCAAGCCGAGCTGCAGGATCCAGATCGCGAACACGACGTAATAGAGTTCATGACGGTCGAGCTGGCCGAACAATGCGAAGCCTGCACCCGTGAACAGCAGCAGGCACAGCGCGCTCTGCGCCAGGTAATTGCTCAGCGCCATGCGGCCGACCGCGTTCAGCGCACGCTGCAACGCGCCGGCCCGGGTGGCGCGGATGGCGAGCATGATCAGCGCGAGGTGGCCCAGCGTCATCGGGATGCGTCCGAAGTCGTACGTGACGTACCAGATCGCGAGAATCCGTTCGGTTGCGAAGCCGCCGTCGCGAACCCAGCCGATCTCGGCCAGATTCACCGCAAGACCGATGCCGTAACCGGACAGCAGCAGCAACAGATAGCGCCGCGTCGACCAGCGACCATCGAGTGCACCCGATCGCAACAGCAGCATGCCCAGCAGCATCATTCCCAGCGCTTCCCACAGTGCCTGCGTCGGCAGGAACACCGTTTGGTTCGACCATGCAATCGGGGCGTTGTACCGAACGGCGGAAAGATAGCTTGCGCGCATGGCCGCGACGGTTTCACGGGTCATCGATTCCGTCGGTTCGACATCGGCCAGCAGCGCTCGGTAGTCGGCCAGCTCAGCGCGCTGTGCAGCAGAAAGCGTCGCACCGGCGGCCTCCATTGCGAGCAGCGGCGCGCTATCCGCGCGCGCCTGCAGGTAGCCGAGAAAGCCGACCGTGCCGATCAGCGGCTGCAGGCACAGCAGCGGAATGGCGAGCTTCAGCAACTGGCGCTGCGTGCAATCGCGCAGCGGGTACAGCACGCAGGCGGCGATGCCGTACAGGAACAGAATATCGCCGGACCAGACCAGCACGTAGGCGTTCAGCAGGCCAAAACCGATCAGCGCCGCGGCGCGACGATAGTGCAGCGACGCGACCTGCTGCGCCCCGAACTGCCGCGTGCGGCGCGCGATGAACAGCAGCACACCCGCGCCGAACAGCAGCGTGAACAGGCCGCGCATCGTGCCTTCGAACAGCAGCATTTCTGCATACCACAGGTACAGATCGGCACCGCCGGCAGCGATCGCCGCGGCGTCGGGTCGCAGATAGGCGGGCGGCGGTGCGCCGAAGCCGTGGATATTCATCAGCAGGATGCCGAGCACTGCGCAGCCGCGCAGCGTATCGAGTGCCGTGATCCGAGCGTTTTGGGTCTGCAGCATGCGAGTGGGACGCTCCCACGGGCCCTGCTGCCGACACAACATCACCCAAGCTTAAAGGTATCGCTCTCAAGTCCCTGATACCTCTGGTAGTTGGCCCAACCCCTGCAATTGCATACAGCCCGCATTCGGCGTAAGTTGTTGGTCTACCGACAAATTTTTCTCTCAGCACCGTTGACACTGCTGCGCCAGGATTTCTATAGTGGGGCCAAGTGGTAGAAAGTGGAGGCAAATGGGCGCCCAGCGCCCCATTGGCCATGTTTCGCGGTGCAACAAAACTGACGATCGACGACAAGGGCCGAATGGTCCTGCCGACACGCCATCGCCAGCTCGTTCTGGAGCGGGCCGAGGGCCGAATCGTCATCACGGTCGATCGCGACCAGTGTCTGCTGATCTATCCGCTGCCTGACTGGGAACAGATCGAACGCAAGCTGATGAGCCTGCCTTCGCTGCACGAGCGTGCGCGTCGTCTGCAGCGATTGATGGTGGGCCACGCGACCGAACTCGAGCTGGACGGTCAGGGACGAATGCTGGTGCCGCCGGAGCTGCGCGACTTCGCGGGGCTGACGCGCCACGCGATGCTGATCGGGCAGGGCAATCGACTCGAGCTGTGGAACGACGAGCGCTGGAGCGAACGTCGCGACTTCTGGCTCAAGAGCGAAGAAACCGCGTCGGATCTTTCAGCTGAGCTTGATTCGCTGTCGCTGTAAGGCGCCGGCGGATCACAACAAGGGGGATGTGTCGTCCGTGCAGGCGGCGCATTGGTCAGAGGCAGACTTCAGGTGGATCGGGCGAACTGACAGTGGATGAGCACGTGCCGGTGCTTGTCGACGCAGCGGTGCAAGCCCTGGATCCGTCGGCGGGTGGTTTGTATGTCGATGCGACGTTCGGGCGCGGCGGCCACACGGCACGGTTATTACAAGCCGTGGGTCGAGAAGGCCGCGTGCTCGCGCTCGATCGCGATCCGCAGGCGATCGCGGCAGGGCGTGCGCGCTTTGCCGGCGAGAGCCGGCTCACGCTTGTGCGGGCGCCGTTCGCCGACCTACGTGCCGTCGTGCGCGATCACGCGGGCGGCACGCCGCTGCAGGGTGTGCTGTTCGATCTGGGTGTTTCCTCGCCGCAGCTCGACCAGGCCGAGCGTGGCTTCAGCTTTGCCAAAGACGGTCCGCTCGACATGCGGATGGACCCGACGAGTGGCGAGCCGGTCTCGGCGTGGCTCGCGCATGCGCGCGTCGAAGAGATACGCGCGGTGATTGCTGATTTGGGTGAGGAACGTTTTGCGCGGCGAGTTGCTGCGGCCATCGATGCCGCCCGACGAGTGACCCCCATCGCTCGTACGGCGCAACTCGCGGCGATTGTGGAGAGCGCAGTGCGCACGCGTGAGCCGGGCAAACACCCGGCCACGCGTACTTTTCAGGCGCTGCGGATCTTCATCAACGATGAACTCGGTCAGCTGCGTGCGGCCCTGGCCGCGGCCTTCGACGTGCTTGCACCGCGCGGGCGGCTCGCAGTGATCAGTTTCCACTCGCTCGAGGACCGCATCGTCAAGCAGACCCTGCGCGCCCGCTGCTCCGAGGATCCGGTCTATGCCGGACTTCCTGTCGTGCCCGCGCATGCGCGGCCGACCATGCGGCTGATCGGGCGCCGCAGTCGCGCCAGTGAAGACGAAGTGCGTGCCAACCCCCGCGCGCGCAGCGCGGTGCTGCGCGTCGCGGAGAAACTTGCGCCGCCAGACCACGGCGACCCATCGCGATGAAGTCCAGCGCCCGTCTGCTGATCGTGGCCGTACCGGCGCTGTGGCTGCTGACGCTCGCCTCGGCGACCGGGGCAATCTATTCCAAGCATCGTGCCCGCGAGCTGTTCGTCGAGCTCGAGCAGCTGAACCGCCGTCGCGACAACCTCGAGATCGAGTGGGGTCAGCTGCAGCTCGAACAGAGCGCCTGGTCGACCCATGCGTTCGTCGAGAATGTCGCGGCCAACAAGCTCAAGATGCGCAGCCCGCGGCCGGCCGAGATCGAGGTCGTCTCGCCGTGAAGTGGTCTTTCGCCAGCAAGACCAGCGGCGCGCGCGGCAAGGGCCGCTCCGCGTCGCCGCTGGCTGCGCCAAAGTCGTTCCGGATGCGCTCAGCCTTCGTCGTCGGTGCAATGACGCTGGCCTCGGCGGGGCTGGTCTGGCGCGCGATCGAACTGCAGCTGATCGATCAGGATTTTCTGCAGAGCCAGGGCAACCAGCGCTTCACGCGGGTCAACGCCGTCGCCGCGCATCGCGGCACGATCACCGACCGATTCGGTGAGCCGCTCGCAGTCAGCACGCCGGTCGATTCGATCTGGGCCAATCCGTCGCAGCTGAAGGCTGCGCTGGAACAGGTCCCGGCGCTGGCGAAGGCGCTCAAGCGCGACAAGAACGAACTGCTGCGACGGATCACCAGCAATCTCGATCGCGAGTTCCTGTATCTCGCGCGGCATCTGCAGCCGGCGGATGCAGCGCGCATCCGGGCGCTCGGCGTGCCCGGCGTCTACACGGTGCGGGAGTACCGTCGCTACTACCCGGCGGGCGAGGTCGCCGGTCACATCGTCGGCTTCACGGACATCGATGATGCCGGCCAGGAGGGGCTCGAGCTTGGCTACGATCACTGGCTCGCTGGCGAGGATGGTGCGAAGCGTGTCATCCAGGACAATCTCGGTCGCATTGTTCAAGACATCGAGAGCATCCGCCCGGCGCGTCCGGGTCGCGACCTGGTGCTGTCGATCGATCTGCGGATCCAGTACCTCGCCTACCGCGAGCTGAAGGCGGCGATCCGTACGCACCGCGCGCGCACCGGCTCGGTTGTGGTGCTCGACGTCCAGACGGGCGAGGTGCTGGCGATGGTCAACCAGCCGGCCTACAACCCCAACGACCGCAGCCAGCTGAAGCCCGCCGGGTTTCGCAATCGCGCCGCGACCGACATCCTCGAGCCGGGTTCGGCGGTCAAGCCGTTCATCGTCGCGGCGGGGCTTGCCACCGGCAAGTACAACGCCGCGAGCATCATCGACACCTCGCCGGGCTTCTACAAGGTCGGCGTCAAGATCATCGAGGATAAGCACAACCTCGGCCCGATCGACATTGCGACCGTGCTCGCCAAGAGCTCGAACGTCGGCATGACGCGCATCGCGCTGTCGCTGGAACCCGAACGAATCCATGACGTGCTGACACGACTTGGCTTCGGGCAGGTCACGACCAGTGGCTTTCCAGGTGAATCGGCGGGGGTGCTGTCGCACTATTCGCACTGGCGACCGATCGGCATCGCGACGCTGGCCTACGGCTACGGCTGGTCGGTGACGCCGCTGCAGCTCGCGCATGCCTACGCGACGCTCGGCGCGGGCGGCATATCCCGGCCAGTGTCCTTCCGGCGCGTGGATGCGCCGGTGGTCGGCGAACGGGTGCTCGATGCGACCCAGGCGCAGCAGCTGATTCAGATGCTCGAAGCGGTCGTGCAGCGCACCGGCACCGGTGTGCGCGCGTCGATCCCCGGCTATCGCGTCGCCGGCAAGACGGGCACGGCATGGAAGGCGAACGCCGGCGGTTATTCGACCGATCGTTACATGGCGGTGTTCGGCGGCGTGGCGCCCGCGACGCACCCGCGCCTGGCGGCCGTCGTGATCATCGACGAACCGAGCGCCGGCCTGTTCTACGCCGGGGATGTCGCGGCTCCCGTGTACAGCGCGGTGGTGGGCGGCGCACTGCGCTTGCTGGCGGTCGCGCCGGATGCGCCGATCGGTGCGCCCATCGAAGAGATGCCCGCCACGACGCCGTTCATTCCGGAGCCACCACCGCCACCGCGCGAAGCGATGCGCGCCACGGCAATCGCGACTCCCGCCACGATCGCGGAGCTGCGGCGATGACGCCGGCGCGCGATCTGCAAACCTTGCTGACCGGAATCGTCGCCGCGCCCGCCAGCGAAGTTCGCGACGTCGTGCAGGACAGCCGCGAGGTGACAGCGGGGGCACTGTTTCTGGCCTGCCGTGGGCGGCGCAGTCACGGTCTGCGGCATCTGGACGCAGCGCTGGCCGCCGGTGCCGGCGCGGTGCTGTGGGAGCCGGACGAGCAGCTGACCGAGCCGCGGGTGCCGGCTGGCATTTTCGCTGCGGCCGTGCCCGGCTTGACGCCGCTGGCCGGCGAAATCGCCAGTCGCTTCTTCGGCGCGCCATCGGTGCAGCTGCAGGTGACGGGCATTACCGGTACGAACGGCAAGACGACCTGCGCCTGGCTGCTCGCGCAGGCGCTGCAGCAGCTCGGAACGCCTGCCGGCTATTCCGGCACGCTCGGCGCCGGCCTGCTGCCGTCGCTCGATACGACCGCCTACACGACGCCCGACGCCAGCACTGTCCAGCGGCAGCTCGCGCGCCTGCGCGACGCGGGCGCAACCTGCGTCGCGATGGAAGTCTCGTCCCACGCGCTCGACCAGGATCGGGTGGCGGGCGTGCGCTTTCGCAGCGCCGCGTTCACCAACCTGACGCGCGAACATCTCGACTACCACCTGAACATGCAAGCTTACGGCGCTGCCAAGGCGCGACTGTTCGCGTGGCCGTCACTCGAGAGTCGCGTGATCAACGCAGACGATGCCTTCGGGCGTGAGCTCGGCGCGCGGCGTGGCGCGGGACGCCTGTTGCTGACGGCGCGCGAGCTGTCGATCGAAGCTCTGGGCGCGCTCGCCGGCCGCGAGGGCCAGTGGCTGCACGCCAGCGAGCTGCGTCTCGATGCGTCGGGCATGACGCTGAACGTGCGTGCGGTGGATCAGCGCGCCGATCTGCGGCTCGCGCTGATCGGGGAATTCAACGCCGATAATGCGCTGACCGTACTCGGTCTGCTGTATGCGATGGGTCACCCGCTCGAGGCGGCCTGCGCGGCGCTGGCCGCCTGTTGCGCACCGCCTGGGCGGATGCAGGTCGTCGGCGACACCGGCGCGCTGATCGTTGTGGACTATGCCCACACGCCGGATGCACTGCGCAAGGCACTACGCGCGCTACGGGCACACTGCTCCGGGCGTCTCAGTGTCGTGTTCGGCTGCGGCGGCGATCGGGATGCGGGCAAGCGGCCGTTGATGGGCGCCGTTGCCGCGGAGCTTGCCGATCGCGTGACCCTGACCGATGACAATCCGCGCAGCGAAGCGCCGGCAGCGATTGCCGCCGACATCGCACGCGGCCTCGGTGCCAGTGTCGAGTACCGGATCGTGCATGATCGCGCCGCAGCGATCGGCCTGGCCATGCGCGACGCACGCCCGGGCGATGTCGTGCTGGTGGCCGGCAAGGGCCATGAGACTGAACAGGTCTACGGTGACCAGGTGCGTGCCTTCAGTGACGCCGACGTGGTCCGCAGCCAGCTCGGAGCGCCGCACTAGTGCGCAGCTTGCGGGAGTTCGCGCAGGCCTGCGGCGGTGTGCTGGTCGGTACCGATCGCCAGTTCAGCGGCGTGTCGACCGACAGTCGGCGGATCGGCCGCGGCGAGCTGTTCATTGCGCTGCGCGGACCGCGTTTCAATGGCAACGAGTTTGTCGGCGCTGCGCTAGCGGCCGGTGCGGCCGGTGCGGTGGTCGATGCACAAAACGACACACCGCTCGCGCAGATCGTCGTCGGCGATACCCAAGCCGCATTGATGCAGGCCGCTGCTGCCGCCCGCGCGGGCTTTGCGGGCACGGTTGTCGGCGTCGCCGGCAGCAACGGCAAGACCACGGTCAAGGAGATGATCGCCGCGATACTGGGCGAAGCGGGTTCAACGCTCGCGACGCTCGGCAACCTGAACAACCATATCGGCGTGCCGTTGACCTTGTTGCGGCTGACGCCTGCGGCGCGCTTCGCGGTGATCGAGATTGGCGCCAATCATCCTGGTGAAGTCGCCAATCTTGCGCAGCTGGCGCGACCGGAGATCGGCATCGTCACCAATGCGGGAGCTGAACACCTCGAAGGCTTCGGCAGCCTGGAGGGGGTCGCGCGCGCCGAAGGCGAACTGTTCGCGGCTCTACCCGGCGACGGCGTGGCGGTGCTCAACGCCGACGATGCGTTTGCAGCGCTGTGGCGCGGCATGACCGCCGCACCGGTCAGCTCGTTTGGCTTCTCGGACGACGCCGACGTGCGCGCCGAGGAGCTCAGCGCGCGACTCGATGCCGACGGTCTGCGGACACAATTTGCCTTGATTGCGCCTCAAGGGCGTACCCGCGTGGTGCTCAAGCTTGCCGGTATGCATAACGTCGTCAACGCACTGGGAGCCGCGGCCGTCGCGCTCGCCGCTGGCGCGTCGCTGTCGCAGGTTGCAGCGGGGCTTGCCCGGGTCGAAGCCGTCAGCGGCCGGTTGCAGTTTCGTGCCCGGCCCGACGGCGTCTGGATCATTGATGATTCCTACAACGCCAACCCCAGTTCGATGCGGGCTGCGCTCGACGTGCTGGCAGCGCTCGGTGGGCGCGGCTGGTTTGTGGTCGGCGACATGGGCGAGCTCGGCGACTATGCCGAGCAGAGTCATGTCGAGCTAGGCGAACTCGCGCGCGAGCGCGGAGTCGAGCGTCTGTTTGCAACCGGACCTTTGTCGGCGCTGAGCGTCGAAGCCTTCGGCAAGGGCGCGGCCTGGTACCCGGATGCCGACTCACTGGCGCGCGCTGTCAGTGCCGAGCTGGGTGACGGGGTCCGCGTGCTGGTCAAGGGCTCGCGCTCCAACCGTCTCGAACGCGTCGTGGATCAGCTGCTGTTTGCCCCTACAGCCGTGAGCCGCGACGAGCCGCAGCGTAACGAACGCATGGACGGGCACTGACCCATGCTCTTCTGGCTTGCCCGGCAGCTCACTGAAGAAGCCTCGTTCTTCAATGTCTTCTCGTATCTGACGCTGCGCGCGATTCTGGCGGCGGCCACGGCGCTGCTGGTCTCGTTGCTGGTAGGTCCGTGGATGATCGCGCGGCTGTCGCGCTACCAGATCGGTCAGGTGATCCGCGGCGACGGTCCGCAGAGTCACCTGCAGAAGGCCGGCACACCGACGATGGGCGGTCTGTTGATCCTGGTTGCGATCATCGTAAGCACACTGCTTTGGGCCGATCTGCAGAACCGTTTCGTCTGGATCGTGCTCGGGGTCACTACTGCGTTTGGGCTGATCGGCTTCTACGACGATTACCTGAAGCTCGTGAAGAAAAACAGCAAGGGTCTGACCCCGCGCTGGAAGTACCTGCTGCAATCAATCGCAGGTCTGGGCGCGGCGCTGGTGCTGTGGTTCACGGCCAAGGCTCCGGCCGACACGACGCTGTACCTGCCGCTGCTGAAGTCCTTTGCGTTACCGATGAGCCTCGCCGGCTTCGTGCTGCTGACCTATCTGATGATTGTCGGCATGAGCAATGCCGTGAACCTGACCGATGGCCTTGATGGGCTCGCGATCATGCCGGCCGTGATGGTCGCAGCAGCGCTCGGCGTGTTCGCCTATGCCAGCGGCAATGCGGTGTTCGCCGAGTATCTGGCCATTCCGCCGGTGCCGCAGGCGGGTGAGCTGCTGACCTTCTGTGCCGCCCTGTGCGGCGCGGGACTCGGATTTCTGTGGTTCAACACGTATCCGGCGCAGGTGTTCATGGGTGACATCGGCGCGCTGGCGCTCGGTGCGGCGCTCGGCGTGATTGCCGTGATCGTGCGCCAAGAAGTGGTCGTGCTGGTGATGGGCGGCATCTTCGTGCTCGAAACCGCGTCAGTGATCCTGCAGGTCGCGTCATTCAAGCTGACTGGCAAGCGCGTGTTTCGGATGGCGCCCATTCATCATCACTTCGAGTTGAAGGGTTGGGCTGAGCCCAAGGTGATCGTGCGATTCTGGATCATCACCTTCTTCCTGGTACTGGCAGGGCTCGCCACCCTGAAACTCAGATGAGCAAGGCCTTGATCGCAGGTCTTGGCCAGACGGGCGTTGCCTGTGCCCGCCACCTCGCGCAGCGCGGTTGGCAGCTGACGGTCACCGACAGCCGCGCGCAACCGCCTGGTCTCGCCGCACTGCGTGAATGCGCGCCCGCGGCGCGTCTGGCGCTCGGCGGCCTGTCGGTCGAGGCGCTGCGCGGTGTGGATCTGGTCGTCGCCTCGCCGGGGCTGTCGCTCTCGGAACCGCTGTTCGCCAGCGCGCGCACGGCGGGCATCGAGATCGTGGGCGATATCGAGTTGTTTGCGCGCGCGGCCCGCGCGCCCGTGGTCGGCATCACGGGCACCAACGGCAAGAGCACGGTGACGAGCCTGCTCGGTCGCATGGCGTCGCGCAGCGGCCGGCGGGTGCGCGTCGGCGGCAATCTCGGGCCGCCGGCGCTCGAACTGCTGCAGGATGAGCCCGCAGATCTTTACGTGCTGGAGCTGTCGAGCTTTCAGCTCGAAGCGACGCATTCGCTGCAGGTCATCGCCGCGGCGGTGCTGAACCTCAGTTCCGATCATGCCGATCGCTATCCGGACATGCAGGCCTATGCCGCGGCGAAGGCGCGCCTGTTTCGCCATTGCACCACTGCAATCATCAATGCCGACGACGAGTGGGTGCGAAGCATGCCGGCTGATGGCCAGAAGGTCGTGCGCTTCTCGCTCGATCCGGCGAGCGATGCCGAGTACGTGCTCGGTGGCGCTGATGGAAATCGGCAGCTGCAGCGTCACGGCAAGAACCTGTTGCCACAGTCCGCGCTGAAACTCGCTGGCTTGCACAATGCAGCAAACGCGCTGGCGGCAGTCGCGCTGGGCGATGTCTTGGGGCTTCCCACCGAGGCGATGCTCGATGAGCTGCAGAACTTTGCGGGACTGCCGCATCGTTCGCAGTGGGTCGCCAAGATTCGCGGCGTCTGCTACATCAATGACTCGAAGGGGACCAACGTCGGCGCGACGCTCGCCGCCGTACGCGGACTTGAAGGAACGCTGGTATTGATTGCCGGCGGTGACGGCAAGGGGCAGGATTTCGCACCGCTGCGGGACGTGCTTCGGCACAGAGTGCGCCACATCGTGCTGATCGGCCGCGACGCAGCGCAACTTGCCCGCGCGCTGCACGGCATCTGCCCGCTGGAAATCTGCGACTCACTGCCCGCCGCGGTGCTGGCCGCGGCACGTGCTGCGCAGCCCGGGGATACGGTGCTGATGTCGCCCGCCTGCGCAAGCCTTGACATGTTCCGCGACTATGCGCATCGCGGTGACGTGTTCAGCGACAGCGTGCAGGGGCTCGCGGCATGAGCAACCACGCGCGCTCGGGGTCGCGATCGGCGGGCATCCGGATCGACTGGGTCACGGTCGCGCTGGTGCTTTCACTGCTGTTGATCGGGCTCGTGATGGTCACATCCGCATCGATCTCGATTGCCGCACGGGAGGTCGGTGAGCCTTTCCTCTATCTTGAACGGCAGCTCGTGCTGACGCTGCTGGGCACGGGTCTAGCGGCCGTGGTGTTCTGCATTCGTACCGATGTACTCGATCGGCTGGCGGTGCCGCTGTTGGTCCTTGCGGCCGTGCTGCTGGTGCTGGTGCTGATTCCGGGCATCGGCTACGAGGTCAAGGGTAGTCGCCGCTGGATCCGCCTGCTGGGGTTCAACTTCCAGGCCTCCGAACTCGCGCGCGTGCTGGTGCTGATTTTCATCGCCAGCTACGCAGCGCGCCGTGAAGCGGAGTTGCGCGAGACCTTCGCGGGTCTCGTCAAGCCGCTCGGCGTGCTCGCCTTGTTCTTCCTGTTGCTGCTGCTCGAGCCGGATTTCGGCGCGGCGGTCGTGCTGTTCGTGAGCGGTTTCGCCGTGTTGTTCGTGGCCGGCGCGCGCCTGCGCTACGTGCTGGGCCTCGCCGCGATCGGTGCCGTACTGATCGGCTTCATTGCCTTTGGTTCCGATTATCGCGTGCGCCGCTTCACGGCATTTCTCGACCCCTGGGCGGATCCGTTCAACTCGGGCTTCCAGCTGACGCAGTCGCTGATCGCGATCGGACGCGGCGAGTGGTTTGGTGTCGGACTCGGCGAGAGCGTGCAGAAGCTGTTCTATCTGCCCGAGGCGCACACGGATTTCCTGTTCGCGGTGCTTGCCGAGGAACTGGGCCTCGCTGGCGTCGTGCTGACGCTGGCGCTGTTCCTGGCGCTGGTCTGGCGCGCGTTCCACATCGCGCGTATGGCGTCGGATGGCGGACTGCGTTTCCAAGCCTACCTTGCGGCGGGCTTTGGCTTCTGGCTGGGCCTGCAGGCCTTCATCAATATCGGCGTCAATATGGGCGTGCTGCCCACGAAGGGACTGACGCTGCCGCTGATGAGCTACGGCCGCTCCAGCCTGATTATGACTCTCGCGTGGATCGGCATCCTGTTGCGCGTCTATCACGAAGCGGCACCCGTGCTGCGCGGCGCGGGTCAGTCGCGCCGCGACAACGCTGCCGCGGAGGGAGTCGCATGAGTGCGCCCTGCGTCGTGATCATGGCGGGCGGTACGGGCGGGCATGTGTTCCCGGCGTTGGCGGTGGCACAGCAGTTGCGCGAGCGTCGGCTGGATGTCGTCTGGCTCGGTACGCGGCGCGGCATCGAAGCGCGACTCGTGCCGGCGGCGCAGCTGCCGATCGAGTGGATCACGATCGGCGGGCTGCGTGGCAAGGGCGTCGCGACGCTGTTGCAAGCCCCGTTTTCGCTGCTGCGGGCGTTGTGGCAATCGCTGCGGGTCATGCGTCGCTATCGACCGGTGTGCGTCGTGGGACTGGGCGGCTTCGTGACCGGACCGGGCGGCGTGGCTGCCTGGCTGACGCGTCGGCCACTGGTTATTCACGAGCAGAATGCCGTCGCCGGGTTTACCAACCGCCAGCTCGCACGCTGCGCGCAGGTCGTACTCGAGGCGTTTCCGGGCAGCTTCGGACCCGGCGTCGTGGCGCGCGACATCGGCAATCCCGTACGCGAGGAATTCTTTGCGCTGCCGGCACCGGCGCTGCGATTCGCGCTGCGCGATGCCGGCATCCGCATTCTGGTCATCGGCGGCTCGCAGGGTGCGGCGCGTCTCAACAGTACTGTACCCGCAGCGCTGGCGCTGCTCGCCGCTCGCACCCATGCCGGCCGCTATCTCGTGCGGCATCAGGCCGGCGAGCGCGGTCTCGAGGCGGCGCGCGCGGCCTACGCTGCGGCCGGCGTCGCGGGTGAGGTGCTGCCGTTCATCGACGATGTGGCAGTCGCCTATGGCTGGGCGGATCTGGTGGTCTGCCGCGCCGGAGCCTTGACGGTCTCGGAACTCGCAGCGGTCGGGGTCGGTGCCATTCTCGTGCCGTTTCCCGCTGCCGTTGATGATCATCAGACCCGCAACGCGCGCTTTCTCGTCGACGCGGGCGCCGCGGTGCTGTTGCCCGAGCACTCGCTGACGCCTGAGGGGCTGGCAGAGCAGATCGAAAAACTTTGCGCGGCGCGCGCGACCTTGCTGCAGATGGCCGAGCGGGCCCGGGCCCAGGCGCGTCCCGCGGCGACGCAGGAGCTGGTCGCCGAATGTCTTGCCTTGGCGGGGCTTGCAACATGAGCAGCGTCGGCGAACGCATGCGGCGCACCCGCGTGATCCATTTCATCGGCATTGGTGGCAGCGGCATGGGTGGCATCGCCGAGGTGCTGCTGAACCTCGGCTATCGCGTGCAGGGCAGTGATCTGAAGTCGAGCAACGTCACGATGCGCCTCGAGCAGCTCGGTGCGCGTGTGCAGATCGGCCACAGGCCCGAGCACGTTGCCGAGGCTGACGTCGTCGTGACCTCGAGCGCCGTTGCGGCCGACAATCCGGAAGTGGTCGCAGCGCATGCGCGTCGCATCCCGGTTATTCCGCGCGCCGAGATGCTCGGCGAACTGATGCGCTTCAAGTACGCCGTGGCGGTCGCCGGTAGCCACGGCAAGACGACCACCACCAGTCTGGTCGCAAGCATTCTCGCCGAGAGCGGCGAGGATCCGACCTTCGTGATCGGCGGACGGCTCAAGAGCGCCGGCACCAACGCGCGGCTCGGTGCCGGGCGCTATCTGGTTGCCGAAGCTGACGAGAGCGATGCATCGTTCATGCACTTGCAGCCGATGGTTGCGATCGTCACCAACATCGATCACGACCATCTCGCAACGCATGACGGCGACTTCGAGCGGCTCAAGGGCAGCTTCGTTGACTTCCTGCACAACCTGCCGTTCTACGGGCTCGCGGTGGTCTGCGGTGATGACGCACATGTTCGCGAGATCGTCCCGAGGATCAGTCGGCCGCTGCTGACCTACGGCTTTGGGGAAACGCTCGACGTACGCGCGGTGAACCTGCGGCGTGACGGACTGCGCACGCACTTCGACGTGCGCCGGCGCGGCGAGATGGAATTGCGCGCCTTCACGGTCAACCTGCCGGGTCTGCACAACGTGCTCAATGCACTCGCTGCCATCTGCGTCACGTCAGATCTCGGTGTGCCGGATGAGGACATTGCGCGTGCGCTGGCGAACTTCCAGGGCGTGGACCGACGCTTGCAGCTCGTCGGGCATGTCAGCGTCAACGGCGGCGACGTCGTGCTGCTCGACGACTACGGCCACCATCCGACCGAGATCGTAGCGACACTCGATGCCGTGCGCCAGGCGTACCCGGAACGGCGGATCGTGCTCGCGTTCCAGCCGCATCGCTACACCCGCACCCGCGATCTGCTTGACGATTTCTCCCGCGTGTTGTCGATGGCGGATGCGCTGCTCGTGACCGAGGTCTATGCGGCCGGCGAAGCGCCGATTGCCGGCGCTGACGGACGCGCGATCTGCCGGGCGATCCGCGGCCGCGGCAAACTCGAACCGGTATTCGTCGAGGAGCCCGAGCAGCTTGCCGATGCGCTCGTCGAACTGATCCGCGCCGACGATGTGGTGCTGACGATGGGCGCGGGCCATATCGGCGCCATCGCGCAGGAACTTCCCGCCCGTCTGGCACGGAGGTCGGCATGAGCGCTGCGCAGCCGATCGCGCTGCCGCCGCAGTTCGATGCGCGCGTCAAGCGCAATGAACCGATGTCACGCCATACTTCATGGCACGTCGGCGGTCCGGCTGATCTGTGGTTCGAACCCGAGGATCGCGCCGACCTCGCCGCGTTCCTGCAGTCCCTGCCGGCGAGCCTGCCCGTGCACTGGGTCGGGCTCGGCAGCAACCTGCTGGTCCGCGACGCTGGACTGCGCGGCGCGGTGATCTCGATCCATGGTGCCCTGAACGGACTGGAACGGCACGGCGACACGAGCGTGCATTGCGATGCCGGCGTGCCCTGCGCCCGCATTGCCCGGCAGTGCATCCGCTGGGGCCTGGGCCCGGCAGACTTTTTCGCCGGCATTCCCGGCACGCTCGGCGGCGCACTGGCCATGAACGCGGGCGCTTTCGGCGGCGAGACCTGGAACCATGTCGTTGACGTCGAAGTCATCGATCGCGGCGGCCGGATCCGGCGCCGCGACGCCGCCGAGTATCGCGTTTCGTATCGGCATGTTGCGCCACCCGCGGCGTCGGAGTGGTTCCTCGGCGCGACGCTGCGCTTCGAGCAGCGCCCGGGTGCGAACACCGAGGCCGTCAAGGCGCTGCTGCTGCGCCGCAAGGAAACGCAGCCGATCGGCGACTGGAGCTGCGGGTCGGTGTTCATGAATCCGCCGGGCGATCATGCCGCGCGTCTGATCGAGGTGACCGGACTGAAGGGTTTTCGCCTCGGCGGTGCGCAGGTTTCGCCCAAGCACGCCAATTTCATCGTCAACGACGGTGATGCCAGTGCCGACGATCTCGAACGACTGATCGCGCACGTGCAGTCCGCCGTCGAGGCGGCGCACGGCGTACGTTTGCGTACCGAAGTCCAAGTTGTCGGGGAGCGGCTCTGATGCGCCTGGTTCATGATCCGGGCTGCTGCCGCCGCGCCGCGGATACGGCTGAATTCGGCAAGGTGGCGGTGCTGTTCGGTGGCAGCTCCAGCGAGCGCGAGATTTCCTTGCTGAGCGGACAGGCCGTACTGACGGCGTTGCAACGTCGCGGCGTCGATGCGCAGGGTTTCGATCCTGCCGAGCAGGCGCTTGGCGGCTTGCTCGAGCAAGGGTTTGAACGCGTCTGGATTGCGCTGCATGGACCGGGGGGCGAGGACGGCACGGTGCAAGGTGCGCTCGAGTGCCTCGGCGTGCCGTATACCGGCAGCGGCGTGCTCGGTTCGGCGATCGGCATGGACAAGCTGCGCACCAAGCGGCTCGCCTCGGCCATCGGTATCGCCAGCGCGCCGACGGTGGTGCTCACGGGGCCGCAAGATCTGCCCACCGCCGCCCAGCAGCTTGGGTTCCCGCTGATCGTCAAGCCCGCAACGCAAGGGTCGTCGGTGGGTATGAGCCGCGTCGAGCGCGCCGCGGATCTCGCCGCTGCCTACGAGCTCGCCGCCAGCAGCGACAGCAGCGTGTTTGCGGAACAGTGGATTACCGGTGGTGAATACACGGTCGGCCTCCTGCATGGCGAGGCGCTGCCTTCGATCCGGATCGAGACACCGCGGACGTTCTACGACTACGAAGCGAAATATTTCCGCGACGACACCCGTTACGAATGCCCCTCAGGCCTCGCGCCCGAGGCTGAGAAGCATCTGGCCGCGCTCGCGCTCGCGGCGTTCGAGGTTGCCGGAGCTTCGGGCTGGGGCCGCGTCGATTTCATGTCCGATCGGACCGGCCGACCGCTGCTGCTCGAGATCAACACCGTGCCGGGCATGACCGACCACAGTCTGGTGCCGATGGCGGCGCTCGTGGCCGGTCTCAGCTTCGAAGATCTCGCCTGGCGGATCCTCGAGACGAGCTTTGCGCGCACGCGGACGGGAGGCTGAACGATGGTCGCGATCGGCAAGCCGCGCAACCGCCGCAGGAGCGAGCAAAGTCGCCTGGCCGGGTGGCGATTGCCGGCGCTCGACTGGCGCCGCGTCGGGCTGTCGGTCGCAAGCGTCACGCTGGTGTTCGGTGTGGCCGGCGCGATTGCGATTTCGCTCGACCAGCCGATCGAGACTGTCGCCGTGCGCGGCAGCTTCCAGCGCGTCTCGCCGCTCGATGTGGAGCAGGCGGTCAAGGCGCGGGTGCGCGGTGTCGGTCTGGTGACGGTCAACCTGCAGGCGGTGCAGCGCGCGATCGAGCAGCTGCCCTGGGTCGATGCCGCCAGTGTCCAGCGCGCCTGGCCACGCGGCCTGCGGGTCGAGGTTCGGGAGCAGGTGGCCGCGGCGCGCTGGGGCGCGAACGGATTGCTGAACGTGCGCGGCGAGCTGTTCGCCAGCGAAGCACGGCACATTCCAGCCGAGCTGCCCAAGCTGTCAGGGCCCATCGGCGCCGAGGAGGGCGTGGCGCAGCGCTACCTGGCGATCAACGGGCGGCTGATCGAGGCCGGCATGCGGATCACCGCGCTGCGCCTCGATGCGCGCGGTGCCTGGGAGATCGATCTCGACAACGGTGTGACCGTCAGGCTCGGTCGCCGCCAGGTCGACGAGCGCTTCGAGCGCTTCGTCGTCGCAGCGCTGAAGCTCGTTGCGCAGCGCGCCGGCGACATCGCCTATGTCGACATGCGCTACACCAACGGCTTCGCCGTCGGCTGGCGTTCCAGCAATGGTCCGACGCGAATCGCGGCCGGTAATTTCGCAACAGATGATGGACCCGAAGCGTGAGCTCCAAGAAAACTGACAGACAGGTCGTGGTCGGCCTCGATATCGGCACGTCGAAGGTGCTGGCCCTGGTGGGCGAAATCGCTGCCGACAACAGCATCGAGATCATCGGCTTCGGCTCGCAGCCGTCGCGCGGACTCAAGAAGGGCGTGGTCGTCAACATCGAATCGACCGTGCAGTCGATTCAGCGCGCGGTCGAAGAAGCCGAGCTGATGGCCGGCTGCGAGATCCACTCCGTCTATGCGGGCATCGCGGGCAGTCATGTGCGCAGCCTGAACTCGCACGGCGTCGTGGCCATTCGCGACAAAGAGGTCGGCAGCACCGATGTCGAGCACGTGATCGACGCGGCCAAGGCGGTGGCGATTCCCGCCGATCAGAAGATCCTGCACGTGCTGCCGCAGGAATTCATCATCGACGGCCAGGAAGGCATCCGCGACCCGGTCGGGATGTCGGGCGTGCGTCTCGAGGCGAAGGTGCACATCGTGACCGGCGCCGACAGCGCCGCGCAGAACATCGAGAAGTGCATCCAGCGCTGCGGGCTGGTGGTCGAGGATGTCGTCCTCGAGCAGCTCGCGTCGAGTTTTGCGGTGCTGACCGACGATGAGAAGGAGCTTGGCGTCTGCATCGTCGACATCGGCGGCGGTACCACCGACATCGCGGTGTTCTCCAACGGCGCGATCCGCCACACCGCCGTGATTCCGATCGCCGGTGACCAGGTCACCAATGACATCGCCGTGTCGATGCGTACGCCGACCCAGTACGCCGAGGACATCAAGATCCGCTACGCCTGCGCGCTGTCACAGCTGGCGAACCCGGACGAGAGCATCGAGGTGCCGAGCGTCGGCGATCGACCGGCGCGGCGACTCGCACGCCAGACCCTGGCCGAAATTGTCGAGCCGCGCTACGAGGAGCTGTTCGGCCTGATTCGCGATGAGCTCAGGCGCAGCGGCTTCGAGGAAGTCATCGCCGCGGGCATCGTGCTGACCGGCGGCAGCGCCAAGATGGAAGGCGCGATCGAGCTTGCCGAGGAGATCTTCCACGTGCCGGTACGGCTCGGCATCCCGGGCGGTGTCCGCGGCCTCAGCGATGTGATCTCCAATCCTATTTATTCCACGGGCGTGGGGCTGCTGCTCTACGCGCGCGACAACGCGTTGCCGGGCAGGCGGGGCCGCAGCCTCGCTGGCAACGCGAAGACCATGCTCGAGCGGATGAAGAGCTGGTTCGACGGAAACTTTTGAGCTGACAGACTCAACTTGGCGAAAAGGAGCGATGACCTATGTTTGAACTGATGGATGCATACAGCCAGAGCGCTGTAATAAAAGTACTCGGCGTCGGTGGCGGTGGCGGCAACGCTGTCTCGCACATGGTGGCGAGCGGAATCGACGGTGTGGAATTCATGTGCATCAACACGGACGCGCAGGCGCTGAAGCACTCGAAGGTCAAGACCGCGTTGCAGATCGGCTGCAACATCACCAAGGGTCTGGGTGCCGGTGCGGACCCCGAGATCGGTCGGCAGGCTGCGATGGAAGATCGGGACCGGATCATCGAGATGATCGAAGGCTGCGACATGCTGTTCATCACGGCGGGCATGGGCGGCGGCACCGGCACGGGCGCGGCGCCGGTGGTTGCGCAGCTGGCCAAGGAGCTCGGCATCCTGACGGTGGCCGTCGTGACGCGGCCGTTCCTGATGGAAGGCAGCAAGCGCGCGCTGGTCGCCGATCACGGCATGGCTGAACTCGGCAAGCATGTCGACTCGCTGATCACCATTCCGAACCAGAAGCTGTTGACGGTGCTGGGTCCGAAGACGACCCTGCTCGATGCGTTCAAGAGCGCCAACCAGGTGCTGCAGGGCGCAGTACAGGGCATTGCCGAGCTGATCACGCGGCCAGGGCTGATCAACGTCGACTTTGCCGACGTGCGCACGGTCATGGCCGAGACCGGCATGGCGATGATGGGCTCGGGTTCGGCGCGCGGTGAACAGCGCGCGCGTGAGGCAGCCGAGGCGGCGGTGTCCTCACCGCTGCTCGAGGATGTGAACCTCGCCGGTGCGCATGGCATCCTCGTCAACGTCACGGCGGGCATGGACCTGTCGATCGGCGAGTTCGAGGAAGTCGGCAACATCGTCAAGGAGTTCGCTTCCGAAGACGCGACCGTCGTGGTCGGCACCGTCATCGATCCGGAGCTCAGCGAAGAGCTGCGCGTGACGGTCGTGGCCACGGGTCTCGGCAGAATGGCGACCGCGAGCGGTCGCTCGTTTGCGTCAGCGGGCCCGCGGATCTCGGTTGCGGCCTCGCAGGCCGGCCAGCATGGCGGCAATGCCGAGCCGACGATGCGCGTGGTCCGGCGGCAGGCGCCGAGCTCGAACGACTATGCGGCGCTGGACAAGCCGGCGATTCAGCGGCGCGCTGCGGTCGGCGACGGACTGCGGCATGACGCCGACAGCGAGGAGTTGCTGGATATTCCGGCGTTCCTGCGGCGCCAAGCGGACTGAACCGCACCTGTGGTAGTTTGATCGACCCGGAACGGGCGGGGTCGCGGCATCGCTCCCGCAGATCCCGCCCGCTTCCCTCGCCGACGGTGTAAGTACATGGTTGGACAACGCACGCTCAAGAACTCGATCCGCGCGACGGGGGTCGGCCTGCACACCGGCACCAAGATCCTGATGACCCTGCGGCCGGCAGGCCCCGATACCGGCATCGTGTTCCGCCGCATGGATCTGCCCGGCACTCCCGAAGTGGCGGCGCTGGCGGAAAACGTCGGCGAGACCACGCTCGGGACGACGCTCGTCGATGGCGAGGCACGCGTGTCGACGGTCGAGCATCTGCTGTCGGCGTTTGCGGGCCTTGGTATCGACAATGCCCTGGTGGAGGTTTCGGCTGCCGAAGTGCCGATCATGGATGGCAGTGCCGGACCTTTCGTGTTTCTGCTGCAGTCGGCCGGCATCGAGGAGCAGCGCACGCCGAAGCGTTTCGTGCGCATCAAGAAGACCGTGCGGGTCACCGACGGCGACAAGTGGGCCCAGTTCGATCCGTTCGACGGTTTCAAGGTGAACTTCGAGATCGAGTTCGATCACCCGCTGTTCAAGCGCCGCGCGCAGACGGCGACCATGGATTTTTCAACGACGACCTTTCTGAAGGAAGTCAGCCGCGCGCGCACGTTCGGTTTCATGCGGGATCTCGAGACGATGCGCTCACGCAACCTCGCGCTCGGCGGCAACCTCGGCAATGCCATCGTGCTCGACGACGCCGGCGTCATGAACGAAGGCGGACTGCGGTACGAGGACGAGTTCGTCAAACACAAGATTCTCGATGCGATCGGCGATCTGTACCTGCTTGGCCACAGCCTGATCGGCGAGTTCAGCGGCCACAAGTCTGGCCACGGCCTCAACAACCGCCTGTTGCGCATGCTGCTGGCTGACACGAGCGCCTGGGAAGCGGTGGTGTTCGAGAAACCAGAAGACGCGCCGATCTCCTACGTGCGACCGCTACTGGCTGCGGCGAGCTAGCTGAGCTGATCTAACTGGGGCGCTGCACTTTGACTTGAACGCGGGTCACGGCGGGCGAGCGCGCCGCGATCGCGGGCTTCAGCTCTTCAAGCGCAAACCGCAGTCGCGCGCCCCAGCCGGCGGTCGCTACAAACACCGTCAGCGTGTCGGCCTGCACATGGGTGGCCTGGATCTGCTCGCCAAGCGGCGCGGGCAGCGTGTGACGCAGGAACGCATCCCAGCTGTCGCTGGCTGCCGCCGTGTCGGGCAGGCTTTTCCCGGCGATTCGAAACTTGTGAAGTAAGTCTTTGACAATAAAAGGCTTTGTGCCGATTTTGTCGCGGCGCTGCGACAAGCGGGAGCCGAATTTCTTGTGTCGTGGTGGGCCTTTAGGCATAGTCATTCAGCTGATTCTAGGCAAACCCGGCGAAAGTCGGGGACGCAAAGCCACCGGTCTACAGCGAGAGGTGCTATGACAGCGGGGTTGCCAGCGGGGCACAAGGCCTCCTCAAGAATAATTCCTGCGCGTCGCGTGGGCCAGGCCAACGCAGGGCTGCCGAGATGAACATCATCCTGTTTTCTCGCCGGATTCGCGGCGTGACGCATCTGAATCTGAGCCATCCGCTCGCGAAGGGCCTGATCGTCGGCGGGCTTGTGATGACGCTCGGCCTCGCGTTCACGTTCGGAATGCAGTTCGGGCAACGCAGCATCGAGTCCAGCGCCGGCGGTTTGCCGGCGCATTGGTCGCAGCGCATCGCCGAGCAGCAGCTGGAAGTCGAGCAGGTCCGCGCCCAGGTGCAGCAGCGCATCGACGGTCTCGCGGCGCGGCTCGGCCTGATGAACGCGCACGTGATCCGACTCGACGCGCTCGGCAAGCGGCTGACCAAGATCGCGAACATTGATGACCGCGAGTTCAATTTCGACGTTGAACCGGCCACCGGCGGACCGGAGGCGGCCGGTATCGGCGCCGAGATCCCCGACCTTTCAGCGCTGATCTCCAATTTCGAAGCGCGCCTGTCGCTGCGCGACGCGCAGCTGTCCACCCTCGAGCAGCTGATCATGCAGCGCGAACTGCGCGAGCAGATCATGCCGGACGGCCGGCCGGTGCGGCGCGGTTTCATTTCGTCCTATTTTGGCGACCGGCAGGACCCGTTCTCGGGGCACCAGAGTTTTCACCGCGGCGTGGATTTCGCCGGCCAGTTCGACGACGACGTGATCGCCGTTGCGGCGGGCGTGGTGACCTTCTCCGGCGAGCGCGCAGGCTACGGCAATGTCGTCGAAATTACCCACGGGGACGGCTACGTCACGCGCTACGGCCACAACAAGAGCAATGTCGTCCAGCTTGGCGAAACCGTGACTCGCGGGCATTTGCTGGCGCGTATGGGATCGACCGGCCGATCAACCGGACCCCACCTGCACTTCGAAGTGCTGCGCAACGGCCGGCAGGTCAACCCGCTGACCTATATCAACGACTGAGTCCGCGCGGCAGGCTCCGGCCGCACCTGCGCTGGCCCTGATCTGCCCTGATGCCTACAATATGGCCCCCCGCGCGCGTCGCTGGACGCACCAGCAACTGTAGGTTTTCTTCGTGCCCAATTTTCTGGCGAGCATATTCGGCAGCCGCAACGATCGCGTCCTGAAGGCCTACACGAGCGTCGTTCGCCGGGCGAATGACTTCGAGCCGCAGACCCAGGCGCTGTCGGACGAGCAGCTGTGCGCCAGGACCGACGAGTTCCGCGCCCGACTCGCGTCCGGCACTGCCCTCAATGATCTGGCCGCCGAGGCGTTCGCGGTGGTGCGCGAGGCGGCGCGCCGCACGATGAAAATGCGCCACTTCGATGTGCAGCTGATCGGCGGCATGGTGCTGCACGAGGGCAAGATTGCCGAGATGCGCACCGGCGAAGGCAAGACGCTGGTGGCGACCCTTGCCGCCTATCTGAACGCACTGCCTGCCAAGGGCGTGCATGTGGTCACCGTCAATGAGTACCTGGCGCAGCGCGACGCCGAATGGATGGGCCCGATCTACCGCTTCCTCGGGCTCACGGTCGGCGTAATCCGCAACTCGCAGGGCAACGAGGATAAGCGCGCTGCCTATGCCTGCGATATCACCTACGGCACCAATAACGAATTCGGCTTCGACTACCTGCGCGACAATCTCGCGTTTCGACTCGAAGACCGCGTGCAGCGCGGCCTCGCGTTCGCGATTGTCGACGAGGTCGACTCGATCCTGATCGACGAGGCTCGCACGCCCCTGATTATTTCCGGCCCGGCCGAAGAGAGCACCGAGCTCTACCTGTCGATCAACATGGTCGTGCCGCAACTCGTCCGGCAGCAAGCCGAGGACGGTGAGGGCGATTTCACCGTCGACGAGAAGCAGCGGCAGGTGCATCTGACCGAGAACGGTCACGAACGCGTTGAGGAGTTGCTGACCGAAGCGGGCCTGCTGCGCGAGGGCGACAGCCTCTACGACGCCGCGAATATCCGGCTCATGCACCATCTGAACGCCGCGCTGCGCGCGCATGCGGTCTACAAGCGCGACGTCGAGTACATCGTCCGCAATGGCGAAGTGATCATCGTCGACGAATTCACCGGTCGCACCATGACCGGTCGGCGCTGGTCCGACGGGCTGCACCAGGCCGTCGAAGCCAAGGAAGGCGTGCGCGTCCGCGAAGAAAACCAGACCGTCGCGTCGATCACGTTCCAGAACTACTTCCGGATCTACAGCAAGCTCTCCGGCATGACCGGCACGGCCGACACGGAAGCGCCGGAGTTCCTGCAGATCTACGGCCTCGAAGTCGTGGTCGTGCCGACCCACCGGCCAATGGTTCGCAAGGACCATCCAGACCTCGTGCACCTGAATCAGGCAGACAAATTCAAGGCGATCATCGAAGACATCGAGGAGTGTGCCAAGCGTGAGCAACCGGTGCTGGTCGGCACGACCTCGATCGAGACCTCCGAGCTGCTGTCCGGTCTGCTTGCCAAGGAAGGCATCCGTCACGAGGTGCTGAACGCGAAGCAGCACGAACGTGAGGCGCATGTCGTGGCGCAGGCGGGCCGACCCGGCGCCGTCACGATCGCGACCAACATGGCCGGCCGTGGCACCGATATCGTGCTGGGCGGCAGCCTCGAGGCTGAATTGCAGGGGCTCGATCCGGCCGAGCGCGAGGCCCAGCAAGCCGAACGGCGCGCGGACTGGCAGCAGCGTCACGCCAGGGTGCTCGAGTCAGGCGGACTGCACATCATCGGCACCGAGCGTCATGAGTCGCGACGTATCGACAATCAGCTGCGGGGTCGATCGGGGCGACAGGGCGATCCCGGCTCGTCGCGCTTCTACATGTCGATGGAAGACAATCTGATGCGGATCTTCGGCGATCCGAACTTCACCAAACGGCTGCTGACCGTGGCCGGCATGAAGGAAGGCGAGGTCATCGAGAGCAAGATGCTGTCGCGCCAGATCGAAAAGGCCCAGCGCAAGGTCGAATCGCACAATTTCGACATCCGCAAGCAGCTGCTGCTGTTCGATGACGTCGCCAACGATCAGCGCAAGGTCGTCTATCAGCAGCGCACCGAGATCATGGGCGCGACCGACCTGACGGATTCCATCGCCGGCCTGCGCGCCGAGGCGGTCGAAGAAGTGCTCGATCAGTACCTGCCCAAGAATGTCGCGCACGAGGACTGGGACCTCGACGCACTGCGCGCGGCGATCCTGAAAGACTTCAGCGCCGAGGTTGACCCGAAAGTCTGGCTGACCGCGGAGCCTGCGCTCGATGAGCAGGCGCTGCGCAGCCGTGTGCTCGCGGCGGTGGACGCCGGGTACGCGCTGAAGTTCGAGCGCTACGGCAACGAGCTGATGAAGACCGTCGAGAAGGACATCATGCTGCGTACGCTCGATCAGCACTGGCGCGAGCATCTGGGCGGCATGGACTACCTGCGTCAGGGCATTCATCTGCGCGGCTACGCGCAGAAGGATTACCGCTACGAATACAAGCGTGAGGCTTACGATCTGTTCAGCGGCATGCTCGATCGGGTCAAGTTCGATACCTCCTCGGTGCTGACTCGCGTCGCGGTGCGCACCGAGGCTGAGCTGCAGAACGAAGAAGAGCAGCGTCAGCGCCGGCTGATGCAGGCCTTGCAGGTGCAGCATGCCGAAGCGCAGTCGCTGCTCGGTGGCGGTGCTGCCGCTTCGGGCGCGGCCGTGGCCGCGCTACCGTTTGGTGAAGCGGCTGAGGAGCCGGCTGGCACCTTCGTGCGCAGCGATCGCAAGGTGGGTCGCAACGAAGTCTGCCCGTGCGGATCCGGCAAGAAATACAAGCACTGCCATGGCGCGCTGACAGGCACGAGCTGATTGCGGCGTATTGTCGTGGTGGCGGGTGCGATACTCGATGATCAGGGCCGGGTGTTGATTACCGAGCGCCCGGCCGGCAAACATCTGGCCGGCGGTTGGGAGTTTCCCGGCGGCAAGCTCGCCGAGGGCGAGTCGGACGCGGATGCGCTGCAACGCGAGTTGCGCGAAGAGCTCGGCATCGAAGTCACGGCACAGCAGCCGTTCATGGTCGTCGAGCACGACTACAGCGACCGGAAGGTGGAGCTGCGGCTCAGAATCGTGCGAGGCTACGCGGGCGAACCACGGGGACTCGATGGCCAGCGACTGCGCTGGGTCGAGATCCAGCGTCTGACAGCGGACGATCTGCTCGAGGCGGATCGGCCGTTCATTGCGGCGCTGCAACGACTGCGCAATTGAAGGAGATCGGCGATGGCCACAGCTGCACAGACCATGACCTCAGGTGCCTTCACGGGCGAGCAGCTGGCCGTGCTGAACCCGCGGACGGGCAAGGCCGACTATCAGTTCACCGCGCCGAGCGCGCCGGACTTGCAAGCGCTTGCTGCAAAGATGCGCGTCGCGCAACGGGCCTGGTGCGATGCGGGCCTCGCGCACCGCATCGAAGTGCTGCTTCGCTGGCGGGCAGAGTATGTCGCGCGCCAGGCCGAGATTGCGCGGGCCCTGTCTGTCGATACGGGTCGTTTCCTGATCGCCAACGGTGAGGCGCAGTCGATCGTCGGCTTCATTGACCGCTGGGCCCTCGAGGCGCCGACGCTGGCGCTCGAGGAAGAAGGGCGTTCACGCGTCAACCCGGCGATCACCTTCCGCTCGCAGTACGTGCCCTACGGGCTCGTCGGCGTGATCAGCCCGTGGAATTTTCCGCTGTCGCTGTGTTTCATCGATGCGATCCCGGCGCTGCTCGCCGGTTGCGCCGTGATCGTCAAGCCGAGCGAGATCACGCCGCGGTTTGCCGAACCGGTGCGGCGCTCGATCGAAGCGGTTCCTGAGCTGGCAGCCGTGCTCGGCGTGTATCCGGGCGCGAGGGAGACCGGCGAAGCGCTGGTCGAAGTCTCGGACGTGATCTGCTTCACCGGTAGCGTGCGCACCGGTCGCATGGTCGGCGAGAACGCGGCGCGGCAGTTCATTCCGGCGTTCCTCGAACTCGGCGGCAACGATCCGCTGATCATCACGGCCTCGGCCGATCTTGAGCGCGCGACCGACATCGCGCTGCGGGCTTCGTGTCTGGCGACCGGCCAGGCCTGCCAGTCGCTCGAGCGGATCTATGTCGATCGCAGCATCTACCCGGCCTTCGTCGAGAAGCTGGTCACGAAGGCAAAACGCGTCGAGCCGAACTGGCCCGATCTGCATGCCGGCACGATCGGCCCGTTCATCTTTGGTCGCCAGGCCGACATCGTCGCGCAGCAGCTCGCTGATGCGACTGCGCGGGGTGCGAGGATCCTCACGGGCGGGACCATTGAAGATCACGGCGGCAAGTGGCTGCGGCCCACCGTGCTGGTCGACGTCGATCATTCGATGCAGATCATGAGCGACGAGACCTTCGGCCCGGTCATGCCGGTGATGCCGTTCGATACCATTGAACAGGCGATCGAGTGGGCGAACGCAGGCGTGTTCGGCCTTTCGGCGGCGGTCGTTGCCGGCACGCTGGACGAAGCCGAGCAGATCGGCAGACAGATCGACGCCGGCGGCATCAGCCTCAACGATGGGTCGCTGACTGCGGCCTGCCATGAAGCCGAGAAGCATTCGTTCAAGCTGTCCGGTATGGGCGGCTCGCGGATGGGCCCGGCAGGCTACACGCGCTTCTTCCGCAAGAAGGCGCTGATCCGCCAGACCGGTGCGCCGGTTACGATTGAAATGATCGCCGAGCCGCATGCGCGGCCTGCGACCGAAACCTAAGGAGTGAGTACACGAATGGCACAGGATCCCGGACTACCCGACATCAAGCTCGAAGCCAATGATCTGTATCGTGAAGAGGTCTTCACGGATCGTCGCGCGGGCACGCTTCGCAAGCTGACTCCGATCACGCTCGAGGGTGCCGATGATCCGGCCCGCCCCGTGCTGTTCTCGGGCCAGACGCAGCTGATGACGCCGGGCGGCGTCTTGCCGCTGATGTTCGAGATCGAGGCCGCGACGCTCAAGGATGCCGTCGACAGGTTTCCCGAGGCCGTCAAGGACGCGCTCGAGCAGGCGATCCAGGAAGCGCAGGAAATGCGTCGCGAGCAGACCTCGCGGATTGTCGTGCCGGAGATTGGTGGGTCGCCGGGCGGTACGCCGGTCGGCGGCGGGCGAATCAAGCTGCGTTGATCAGGCTGCGCTGATCTGGGCCTGCACGCGCGCGAGCTCTGCACGGTCGCAGACGCCGACCGTCAGGTCCTTGAGCAGACCGTCGCCAAGGTCGTAAATCCAGCCGTGGACCTCGAGTTTCTTGCCGCGGTCCCAGGCGTTCTGCACGATGGTGGTCTGGCAGACGTTCAGCGCCTGCTCCATGACGTTCAGCTCGCACAGCCGCCGCACGCGTGCGGCGTCGTCGACGAGCGCATCGAGTCCCGGGCGGTGTCGTTGTTGCACGTCCTTGACGTGATGCAGCCAGTTGTCGATCAGGCCGAGCCGCCGGTTCTCGAAAGCCGCCTGCACGCCGCCGCAACCATAGTGGCCGCAGACGATCACATGCTCGACGTCCAGTACATCGACGGCGTACTGCAGCACCGCCAGGCAGTTCAGATCCGAATGCACGACGACGTTCGCCACATTGCGGTGCACGAACAGCTCACCGGGCAGCAGGCCGACGATATCGTTGGCCGGCACCCGGCTGTCGGAGCAGCCGATCCACAGGTAGTCTGGCGATTGCTGGCCGACGAGTTTGCCGAAGAAATCCGGGTCCTTGTCGCACAGCGCGCCGGCCCAGGCGCGATTGCGATCGAACAGTCGGGCGAGACTTCTCAAGGGGTCGGCTCCATCGTGGCGGCAGTGTAGGGTTGGCAATGCGGGATGACCAGATGCGCAACGTCGGAGCCTGTTTCGTGACTGTGATGCTGAGCGGCTGTGCGGCGGGCACCGCACTCAACTACCCCCCGGTGCCACGCGGCACGCAGGTCGATGTCTATCACGGGGTCACGGTCGCCGATCCGTACCGCGGCTTCGAGGATCCAGACGCAGAGGCGACACGTCGTTTTGTGGCCGAGCAGAACGCGCTCGCCAGTCCCTGGATCGACGCGCTGCCGCAGCGCGCCTGGATCGAGCAGCGCCTGACGCAGTTGTGGAACTACCAGCGCTACGGCGTGCCGCGCAAGCGCGGCGGACGTTACTTCTATCTGCGCAATGACGGTCTGCAGAACCAGAGCGTGCTGCATGTATCTGACTCCCTGGACGCGCCGGGCCGCGTGCTGCTCGACCCGAACGCGCAGCGTGCGGATGCGACCATCGCGCTGGCGCGTTTCGTGCCGAGCCCGGATGGTTCGCTGGTCGCCTATTCGCTGTCGGATGCCGGCACCGATTGGGAAGTTTGGCGCTTCCGGCGTGTGGTCGATGGCAAGGATCTGCCGGATGAACTGCGGCAGACCAAATTCTGGGAGTTGTCGTGGACGCCGGACGGCAGCGGCGTCTACTACAGTCGTTATCCGGCGCTTCCCGCTGGCGGCGGCGATGACCAGGGGCGGCCTGCGGTCTACCTGCATCGGCTCGGCAGCGCGCAATCCGCTGATGCGCTGGTCTATGCGGTGACCGATCATCCGCGTCGCGCGCCGTCGGCGAGAGTCACCGAAGACGGGCGCTATCTCGTGATCTCGCTGTTCGACGGCTACGAAGCGAACGGCATCGAGCTGATCGATCTGCGGCCATCGGGCGCCAAACCGCGCCCGCTTTTCGATCGTTGGGACGCGCTCTACAGCGTGATCGGCAATGACGGCGACACGTTCTATGTCCGCACCAACCGCGCGGCGCCGCGCGGTCGGGTGATCGCCGTCGATGCGCGGCAGCCTGCGGCCGACGCCTGGCGGACGCTGATCCCCGAGAGTGATGCGACGCTCGAAACAGTCGGCCTGCATGGCGGCCGGCTGTTCGCGAGCTATCTGCGTGATGCGCGCGGCAGCGCCGAGCTTTTCGAGACGTCGGGCCAGCGCATCGGCGCGGTGCCATTGCCAGGCCTCGGCACGATTGCCGGCCTCGACGGCACCGAGCGTGACGCCGAAGTGTTCATTGCCTACGAGGACTCGTTGCAGCCGCGGCAGATTCTGCGCTACGACGTGGACGCGAACGCGACCCGCACGTTCCGTCGCCCAAGCCTTGCCGCCGACACAAGTCGTTTCGAAACGCGACAGGAGTTCTTCACCAGCCGCGACGGCACGCGCGTGCCGATGTTCATTACGCAGCGGCGCGGTGCGCCGCGCGATGGTGACCAGCCCGTCATGCTGTACGGCTACGGCGGCTTCGATGTCGCGCTGACACCGAGCTTCAGCCCCGCGACGCTGGCCTGGCTCGAGATGGGCGGCACCTATGTGCAGGCGAACCTGCGCGGCGGCGGCGAGTATGGCCGTGCATGGCACGAGGCGGGCACGCGCACGCGCAAGCAGAACGTGTTCGATGACTTCATCGCCGCCGCCGAGCACTTGATCGAAGCGGGTTATACGCGCCCGCAGCGCCTGGCGATCATCGGTCGCAGCAATGGTGGGCTGCTGGTCGCGGCGACGCTGCTGCAGCGCCCGGACCTGTTCGCTGCAGCGCTACCCGGCGTGGGCGTGCTCGACATGCTGCGCTACCAGACTGCGAGCGCGAACGCGCGCCAGTGGTCATCCGACTACGGGCTCGCCGAGAATGCCGAAGAGTTCGCCGCGCTGCGCGCGTACTCGCCCGTGCACAACGTCAAGGCAGACGTCTGCTACCCGGCGACGCTGATCACGACTGCCGAGCGCGACGATCGCGTCGTGCCCTGGCACAGCTACAAGTTCGCGGCCGAGCTGCAGCGCGCGCAGGCCTGCGCCAAGCCGGTGCTGTTGCGGGTGGAGACGCGCGCCGGCCACGGCGCCGGCAAACCGGTCTGGATGCAGATCGAGGATGTTGCCGATCAGTGGGCGTTCGCGGCGCAGGCGCTGCAAATGCCGGCACCAGGGCCAGGGCCAGCCGCTAAGCTGGCTGTGCCGGCTGTGCCGGCTGTGCCGGCGCCAAAGCAGCCAGCGACCACGTCACCTCGCTGAGGGCGCGCACGCCGCGCTCAGCGAACTTTGGAAAATCGGCCAGCTGCTCGTCCCGCGTCAGCATCTCAACGCTCAAGCGGTGGCCGTACAACGCGCGAACCTCTGACTCGCCGACGCTGTGCGGCGGGCCGCTCATCTGCGACGGGTCATATTCGAGCGTGACCAGCAGCAGTCTGGTCCGTGGCTGCAGCAGCGACAGCATCTGCCTGGCGTAGGCGCCGCGCATCGCCGCCGGCAGTGCGATCAGCGCGGCGCGGTCGAACACGGCGTCGATCGGGCCGAGCTTGCCTGCGTCGAGTGCAAAGAAATCGCCACAGCGCAGATCGATTCGCTGCTGCCAGGGCTGCGGCGCGGCGGCGAGCTCCGCATTGAACTGCTGCACGGCAAGCTTCGACAGTTCGATGCCGACGACCTCATGACCGCGCTCCGCGAGCCACAACAGGTCGTGGCTCTTGCCGGCCAGCGGCACGAACACGCGGCTGCCTGCGGGCAGTGCGAGTGCGGACCAGTGGCGATCCAGCGACGGGTGCGGTGCGTCCTGGTGGAAGCCGATCTCGTTGCGCTGCCAGCGCTCGTGCCAGAACTGCGGTTCCATTGCTGAGTCTCCGTCAGTGCCCGCTGCGCTCGTCCGGGTCGGCGTCTGCGGCATCCGGCGCATCCTCGCCGGCTATCGCGCGATCGCCCGACAGCCAGGCGCCGAGATCAACGAGCTTGCAGCGCTCGCTGCAGAAGGGTCGGAATGGATAAGCGTCCGACCAGACGATCGGTCGCTCGCAGGTCGGGCACTTCACGTGCAACAGATCAGCTCGAACGGCACTTCTTCGTCGGCCTGCCGTGGCCGCTCGGTCGGGCCCTGCCAGCTGACGAAGCGCACACTCGAACGATAGTGGCTGCCGCTGATCTCGGGAAACAGCCCGAGGCTTGCCGGCAGCGCGATGCGCAGCAGCTGCACAGGGTTATCGCGCTCGAACGTGATGTGATAGACGCCGCCGACGGCCACCTCGCTGCGCGAGCGACCGTTCTGCCGGGTCAGCCACAGCAGCTCGGCGATCGCCTCGCACATCGGCCTGAGCGCTGCGAGCCATCTCGCAAACGTCTCGATGCGGACATCGCCGTGCCGGCTCAACCAGTAGTAAAAATCGGGCAGGTCGAACTCGCAGGTGCCGCCCGGAATTGCACTGCGATGGCGGATCGCGGTCAGGAACTCCGACTCGCGCAGCGGTTGCAGATACGCAGCGCCGGTGGCGAGCAGGTCGGCGCGCAGCCGCAGCAGGTTCGAGGTGATCGTGCGCAGCCTTGCCACGTCCACGCCGGGCTTCGACTGGAATACATTGAGCGCGGCGAGCTGGCGCTCCAGCTCCTTCAGCACTTCGGCGCGCGTGTCGCCGCGTGAAGTGATCGCCAGCATGTCGAGCAGGCTGCCGACCGCGGCACGGCTGCCCCACTGGCTCGACGACTGGTTGTGGTACAGCGCCTGGTTGTAGAGAAAATCGAGCCGCATGAAGGTGCGCATCCGCTCGTTCAGCGGCTGCTCGTAGACGATCGTCGACTCGGCGTCGGCGGGGGTCTCGATCTCAGCGATCCCTTCCATGCCCGCTATTCTGCGCGACCCGCTGCATGCGCGTAAACGCCTGTGGCCGCCGCATGCTGGTATTGCCGGTGCAGAGCGAGCACCCTGTCACGCAATACCGGCAGTTCCCCGGCATTTTCGAGCACGTCATCGGCGGCTGCGAGACGCTCGGCACGCGAAACTTGCGCTTCCAGCACTGCTCGGGCGGCGCCCTCGGAGCTGTGGTCACGGGCCATCACGCGGCGGATCTGCAGATCTTCGGGGCAGTCGACGACCAGCACCCGATCGACGGGAATCCGGCCGCCGCTTTCGACCAGCAAGGGAATCGCGATGATCTGGTAGGCCCCGGGCCCGCGCAGCGCAAGATCATGCGAGCGGGCTTCGACCCTGTCGCGGATCGCCGGATGCAGCAGGGCCTCGAGATCACGCCGTGCCGCATCGTCGGCAAAGACCTCGGCGCGCAGCGCGCGGCGGTCGAGCGAGCCGTCCTCGTTCAGCATCCGGGGCCCAAAGCGCTCGATCAGCTTCGCCAGCAGCGGCGTGCCAGGTGCGACGACCTCGCGGGCGATCAGGTCGGTGTCGATGATCGGCACGCCGAGCGCCGCGAACAGTGCGGCGACCGTCGATTTGCCGCTCGCGATGCCCCCGGTCAGGCCGACCCTGAGTGGCATCTCAGCCCGCGCTGCGAAACAGCCCGAGGTATCCGTCGACGAGTTCGTGGCCGAACATCATCGTGATCCAGCCCGCAGCCGCCAGATACGGCCCGAAGGCCATCGGTGCCTGGCGCTCGCGACCGAAGCGCAGCATCAGCGCGACGCCGACCACGGCGCCGACCAGCGCCGACATCAGCACGATCGGCAGCAGCATCTGCCAGCCGAGCCAGGTGCCGAGTGCCGCGAGCAGCTTGAAGTCGCCGTAGCCCATGCCTTCCTTGCCGGTCACGAGCTTGAACAGCTGGTAGACGCTCCACAGCGACAGATACCCGGCGAGCCCGCCGATGATGCTCGAGCGCGGATCGACCGGCAGCGGTGCGAGACCCTTGGACGCAACGAACAGACTGAGGCCGAGCCCGATCCACACCAGCGGCAACGTCAGGCTGTCGGGCAGCAGTTGGGTGTCGAGGTCGATGAAGGCGAGCGCGATCAGGAACCAGGTCAGTACGAGTGCCGCGAGCATCGGCCAGCCGTAACCGAACTTCCAGGCGACCAGCGCCGACAGCACGCCGGTCAACAGTTCGATGAGCGGATAACGCGCACTGATCTCGACCCCGCAGGCCGCGCAGCGGCCCTTCAGCGCCAGCCAGCTGATCACGGGGATGTTCTGCAGCGCCGTGATCGGCGCCTTGCACGCAGGGCAGGCCGAGCGCGGCGTGACCAGGTTGAACGCCGGGGTGCTGCTCGATGACAGGCCGGCAAGCTCCGCGCACTGCGCGCGCCAGTCGCGCTCGAGCATCAGCGGCACGCGATGCACGACCACGTTCAGGAAGCTGCCGATCAGCAGCCCCAGCAGCAGGCAGCTGCCGATCAGCAGCGGCGCCGAGGTCGCGAACAGCTCGAGCACGATTCGCTGGCGTCAGACCACCGCGCCGAGCTTGAAGATCGGCAGGTACATCGCGATCACGAGACCACCGACCAGCACGCCCAGAATCGCCATGATCAGCGGCTCCAGCAGGCTCGACATCGAATCCACGGCGTTGTCGACCTCGGCCTCGTAGAACGTGGCGACCTTGCCGGACATTTCGTCCAGCGCGCCGGCTTCTTCGCCGACCGCGATCATCTGGATGACCATGTTCGGGAACAGGCCGGTGTTCTCCATCGACTGCTGCAGGCGCTGGCCGGTCGCCACTTCCTCGCGCATTCTCATGACCGCCTTTTCATAGACGATGTTGCCGGTGGCGCCGGCCACCGACTCGAGCGCTTCGACCAGCGGCACGCCGGCTGCGAACATCGTCGACAGCGTGCGCGCGTAACGCGCCAGCGCTGCCTTGTTCAGGATCGGGCCGATGATCGGCAGCTTCAGTGACAATCGGTCAAGAAATTCGCGCATCGCCCGCGAGCGCTTCTTGAAGTAGAAGAAGGTCCAGAAAGTCGCGGCCAGTACCATCGCCACGAACACGCCGTTGTCCTGCAGGAAGCGCGACATATTGATCACGAACTGCGTAAAAGCCGGCAGGTCCGCACCAAAACCCTTGAACAGAGATTCAAACTGCGGAATGACGAAGATCAGCAGGATCACCGTCACGATCACGGCCACGACCAGCACGGCCGCAGGGTAGAACAGCGCCTTCTTGACCTTCTTCTTGAGTGCTTCGGTTTTCTCCTTGTAGGTCGCGATCTTGTCGAGCAGGTTCTCGAGCGCACCCGCCTGTTCGCCGGCCTCGACCAGGTTCACGTACAGGTCATCGAAATACAGCGGGTGCCGCGACAGCGCCTCATGCAGCGAACTGCCGCCTTCCACGTCGGCCTTGACGTCAAGGATCAGCTTCTGCACCGCCGGCTTGTCATTGCCATTGGCAACGATCTCGAAGGCCTGCACCAGTGGAATGCCGGCGCCGAGCATCGTCGCGAGCTGGCGGCTGAACAGCGCGATGTCTTCAGGCTTGACCTTGCCGCCTGAGTTGAACAGCGTGATCTGCTTGCTCGCTGAATTGACGATGATGCCCTGGCGACGCAGGTTGGCCTTGAGCGCTTTCTCATCAGGCGCCAGTCCCCTGCCCTTGACGCGCGCGCCGCGCTTGTCGACACCGCTCCAGGTCCAGGCGGTTTCTTTCCGCACGCGCTTGCCAGCCGTGTTGGTGATTGCCGTTGCCATAGTTGATCCTGCCGAGCTTTTATTCGATCGTGACGCTGTTGACTTCTTCGAGACTGGTCATGCCCTGCTTGACCTTCTCAAGGCCGGCGCGGCGCAGATCCCAGATGCCAGCCTTGCGGGCCGCATCGCCGATATCGATGGCATTGCCACCTTGCATGATGATGCGGCCGATCTCATCGGTGACCGGCATGACCTGATAGATGCCGACCCGGCCCTTGTAGCCGTCGCTGCAGTTGCCGCAGCCCTTGGGAGCATAGACTTTGACCCCGGCGGCGATGTCATCCTCGACGAAGCCTTCCTTGCGAAGCGCCTCGGCCGGCACATCGACCAGTGCCTTGCAGGTCTGACATAGCCGACGCGCGAGGCGCTGCGCAATGATCAGGCTGACCGAGGTCGCGATCGCATAGGGCTTCACGCCCATGTCAATCAGCCGCGTCAGCGTCTGCGGCGCATCGTTGGTGTGCAGGGTGGAGAGCACCAGGTGACCGGTCTGCGCGGCCTTGATCGCAATCTCGGCGGTCTCGAGGTCGCGAACTTCGCCGACCATCACGACGTCCGGATCCTGGCGCAGGAAGGCACGCAGCGCGACGGCAAAGGTCAGGCCGACCTTCGGATTGACGTTGACCTGGTTGACGCCGGGCAGATTGATTTCCGCTGGATCCTCGGCGGTCGAGATGTTGGTGTCTTCGGTATTGAGAATATTGATGCCGGTGTACAGCGAGACGGTCTTGCCTGAACCCGTGGGGCCGGTGACCAGGATCATGCCCTGCGGTTTGGCGAGGTATTTCAGATACAGCTCGCGCTGGAAGGGCTCATAGCCGAGCGCATCGATGCCGAGCATTGCGGATGACGGATCGAGAATACGCATCACGATCTTTTCGCCGAACAGCGTCGGGCAGGTGCTGACCCGAAAGTCGATCGAGCGCGACTTCGACAGCTTCATCTTGATGCGGCCGTCCTGCGGCACGCGCCGTTCGGCAATGTCGAGCCGCGACATGACCTTGACGCGCGCCGACATTTTTTGTGCCAGCTGCACCGGCGGGGAGGCGACTTCCTTCAGCACGCCGTCGATCCGGTAGCGGACGCGGTAGATCTTTTCGTACGGCTCGAGGTGGATGTCCGAGGCGCCGCGGCGGACGGCATCGAGCATCAGCTTGTTGATGAAGCGGACGATCGGCGCGTCGTCGATGTCGCTGGTGTCGTCGTCGAGCTCCTGCTCGCCGCCCGAGACTTCGAGGTTCTCGAGATCGATGCCGTCGTCGTCGCCGAGGCCCGGCATCGAGGTGTCGGCCTGCTCGATCGCCTTGTCGAGCATCTTCTGCAGCTTGTCGTCTTCGACCACCACCGCGTCCACGGCCATGCTGGTCGCGAACTTGATCTCATCGATCGCGGTCATCAGCGTCGGGTCCGAGACACCGAGGAACAATCGCTTGCCGCGCCGGTAGATCGGCAGCACGCGGTGCTTGGCCAGCAGTTTATCGCTGACCAGCTTGACGGTGTCGAGGTCGAGCGAGATCGAATCGAGGTCGATCAGCGGCACGCCGAATTCATTGGCGGCGGCGATCGCGATGTCGCGCGCGTTCGCGTAGCCCTTGGCGACCAGCTGGCTGATCACGCTGGTGCGCCGGTCCTTGGCTTCGGCAATGGCCGACAGCATCGACGCCTCGTCGACGAGCCCGTCCTGCACGAGCCGCTGCGGCAGCCCGCCGAGACCGGCGCGCGACGCGCCGCCGAGCGCCAAAGAAGCGTTATCGTTCATGGAGTTAGGAGCTTGGACGCGCGACCGGAAGAACCCATAGTCTACTCAAGTCGATGGTGGCGGCAATTGTCAAATCTTGCCGATCTTTACACGCTGCCGGGCGCCCCTGCGTGATCGGACTCCCAAAAAGACGAAGCCCCTCCGGAGAGGGGCTTCGTTTGCTTCGTACCAACTTAAAGGAGAAGTTGGCTTTCGAGAAGCTTACGGTGCGCGGCAGTTTGCCGGACGAAACTTCGCCAGGAGATCGCCGCCGGTCGCCGGTATAACAGCGCCAGTTGCGATCGTCAGGCCGGTCGTGCCGGCAGTTCCGCGGTCACCACATACCCAAGAGATGTCGCCACTGACGCTCGTGTACGGCGTCATAGTGAGGGTGTCGGCTGCAATAACCGAATTGGCCTGGCCACCGTACGTGATGGTGATCATGCCGCCGGCGCCAATTGCGATGCCCGTCACATACTTGCCGCTGATTTCGGTCGCAGCGGAAAGACCCGCCGCCGCATTGGTGGCTGGCCAGGTGCCGTTGCTGCCGAACGTTTCGGAGACAGCAGCCTTGGCGGATGACGCCAAGTTGAGACCTTCCGTCACCTGTGCACGGATCGTGTAGTCCTGATAAGCCGGGATCGCGATCGCGGCCAGAATGCCGATGATCGCCACCACGATCATCAACTCAATCAAGGTAAAACCCTTTTGAATCGTCTTCATTACCCAATGCTCCTAAGTGAGAGAACTCGAAATCGCGCGAAGCTCCCTCGGGGACGCCGTGGGCTCTTGCTTAGGCGTAAGAGAAGCAAGCCACGTGCCAGTGGCTCGTGGCCGTCTCAAGTGACTGTTTATGAAGGCTTTAAAGTTTCCGGAGCGCTGGCCGATGACATAACTGCGTCGACGGATCGCGACGCGGGCAGCCGGACTGCGTCAGTTTGTGACGCGCGGCGTCACGGTCCGACGCTCACTCTATACCGAGCTTCTTGATCCGGTAGCGGAGCGCTCGGAAGGTCATGCCGAGCAGCTTGGCCGCTGCAGTCTTGTTGTAGCGGGTCTGCTCGAGCGCCTTGATGATCGCGGCGCGCTCCACGTCTTCCAGCTGCTCGCCGAGCGCAGTTCCGGACGCAGGCGTGGTTGCCAGCGCCGGCGCTGTTGCGGGGCTCGCGGTGTTTGTTGCAGCCAACCCCGCCGCCGGCGCGGCACGCAGCTGGATGTCGTCCGGGCCGATCTCGCCACCAGTGCACAGCGTCATGGCACGCTCGAGGATGTTTTCGAGTTCGCGGACGTTGCCGGGAAAGGCATAGCCCTGCAGTCGGGTGAGTGCGGCAGCAGACAGCTTGGGCGTGTCGATCTGCATCCGCCGCGCCAGCCGATAGATCACCGCGTCGGCAAGTTCAGCAATATCACCGGGCCGGGTCCGAAGGCTCGGCACGGGCAGCTCGATGACATTGATCCGGTAGTACAGGTCCTCGCGGAAGCGTCCCTGCGCGACCAGTTCGCTGAGGTTCTTGTGGGTGGCTGACAAGATCCGCACGTCGATCGGGGTCTCGCGCGACTCACCCACCGGGCGCAGCGTCTTCTCCTGGATCACGCGCAGCAGCTTGACCTGCATGTGCAGCGGCAGGTCGGCGACTTCGTCGAGGAACAGCGTGCCGCCCTCGGCGCTCTGGATCACGCCTTTCTGGTCGGCGACGGCGCCGGTGAACGCGCCGCGCTTGTGGCCGAACAGCTCGCTTTCCATCAGTTCGCTCGGGATCGCACCGCAGTTCACGGCCACAAACGGTCCGTCGCCGCGCGGCCCGCTGCCGTGGATCATCCGCGCCACCAGCTCCTTGCCGGTGCCGGACTCGCCACTGATATAGACCGGCGCCTGGCTGCGTGCGACGCGCGCGATCAGTTCGCGCAGCGTCTGCATGGAATCTGACTGCCCCAGCAGCCGTGGCAGCCGCACGGTGAACGCGCCGTCGGGCCGCGTGCCGAGCCGGATCGCGCTTGCGACCAGTTTGCGCAGCACCGACAGATCCAGCGGCTTCGAGACGAAATCGAAGGCGCCGAGCTTCAGCGCGCGTACCGCCAACTGCACATTGCCGTGCGCGGTGATCACGGCGCAGGGCACGGCAGGGCGGTTGTCCTGGATCCATTCGACCAGGTCCAGGCCGTCGCCATCCGGCAGGCGCATGTCCGTCAGGCACAGGTCGATGTGCTGCGACTCCAGCAGCCGGCGTGCGGTGGCCACGTCGCCGGCGCCGCGCGTGTCGAGGTTCATGCGGTTCAGCGTCAGGCAGACGAGCTCGACCAGATCGGGCTCGTCGTCAACGACCAGGACCACGGGTCTGTTCAAGCTCTATATCTCCCAGCGCTGCGGGTCGGAAAACACCAGCCGGAACAGTGTGCCACCGCCGGTGCGCGGCTCGTACAGCAAGGTCGCAAAGTTGGCCTCGGCGAGCTCGCGGGCGAGAAACAGCCCGAGCCCCGAGCTGCGCTGTTCGCCCGAGAAAAACGGTTCGAAAATACGCTCGGCGTTGCCGGTTGCAATGCCCGGGCCGCGATCGGCCACTTCCAGAAAGGGCCGTGCGGAGGGTTTCAGGCGGCCGAAGCGGATCTCGATGGCGCCGTGCTCGGCATCACCCAGCCCGTACTTGATCGCATTGTCGCAGAGGTTCCAGATGACCTGCCGCAGCTGGGTCGGGTCGACGCGGATCTCGATGTCTTCGTTGTCGACGTCTTCGATGCGCAGCCGCGCGGCAGACCATTGCATGGTCGCGCAGAACTCCTCGGAGAATGTCGCGAGCCAGGCGCGCAGCAGCAGCCGCTCGGGGCGATTGCTCTCGCGGCGCGACATCGACATGACGTTATTGATGATCGTGCTGACGCGCTCGCCATTGTTGGTGATGATCTCGGTCAGGCGTTTGTCCTCGGGCCGCAGCGCCGTGGACTCCGCGAGCAGCTGCGCGGCATGGCTCATCGCACCGACCGGGTTGCGGATTTCGTGCGCGATGCTCGCCGACAACCGGCCCAGTGCGGCGAGTTTGGCCTGCTGCACCCGTCCGGCCAGCGTGCTGGTATCTTCGAGGAAAACCAGCACCGGGGCCGGGTCGTCGCTGCCGAGTGGCGCGAAATGCGGCTCGATCACCCGTGCGCCATCCGAAGCGATGAACGTGCCGGTGGTGTCGGTCTGCTGCTGCGCGGACTGCCGCCAGGTCGAAAGCAGATACAGCAGCCGCGGTGAGGCTTCGCCCAGCAGCTCGCCGGGGTAGGCCCGGCGGTCCCCCAGAATCATCGCGGCAGATTCGTTGATCAGGCGGATCCGGTCGTCGGAATCGACCACCAGGATGCTCTCGCGCAGGTGCTGCACGATGTACTGCGACAGCTGCGCGAGGTTGGCGAGATCCACTTCCTGGCGCTGGACCAGCGCTTCGCTCTCGCGCAGCCGGTTTGCGACCGGCCAGGCGCCGAGCGCGATCAGGAACACGATCGCGCCGAGCACGCCGGCCGCCGGGTAGTCCAGCGAGCTCGCGGTGCCACTCAGATCGCCGAGCAGCTGCTGCACCAGCACGGCGACCGTGGCCGTTGCGGCAATGAAGAACGCGGTGCGGTTGTCGGCGAGCAGCAGAGCGGTGGCGCCGACCGGCAGCACCAGCAGGATGCCGAGGCCGCTGACCACGCCGCCGCTGGCGTACATCAGCGCCGGAATCGCGATCGCATCGGTCAGCCCGCCGAACAGCGCCACATTGCGCAGCGGCCAGCGCCGCGAGCGCACCGCCAGCACCAGCATGATGCCTGCGGCCAGGTACAGCACGCACAGCGCCGTAAACAGCCGCGGGTGTTCGGCGCCGAGCGTGGGCTGCGGCGACGTGACCATGCGGATCAGCAGCAGCGCCGGCGGCAGCAGCAGCCGGTACAGATTCAAAAGACCAATGATGCGACGGCCGAGATCGGCAGCGCCGGGGCTGCCGCGGGTCGAATCAGGTGTATCTGCGGCCGCCATGCGGGCTGATGATCGTCGATCCACGACGGCCCCAGCAACGAGCGATTGCCCAGCGTTCGACCCCGGTCACACTGCGGCAGCATTCCATCGCGGCGGGCTTTCGCCCACAATGGCGCCCCCGCGCGCCACAGGTTTCCGCTGAATGAATCTTCACGAGTATCAGGCCAAGCAGGTTTTTGCTGCTTACGGCATTCCGATTCCCGAAGGACAGGTGGCTGCCACCGCCGAGGCCGCCGCGGCGCTGACCCGATCCGTGCCCGGCCCCGTCTGGGTGGTCAAGGCGCAGGTGCATGCCGGCGGGCGCGGCAAGGCGGGCGGCGTCAAGCTGGCGCGCGATGCCGCTGCGGTGCGCGAGGCCGCGGCCGGGATGCTCGGCCAGCGGCTCGTGACCAAACAGACCGGCGCCGAAGGGCTGCCGATCAATGAGGTGTACGTCGAGTCGGGTTCGGCGATCGAGCGCGAGATTTATCTGTCGCTGACGTTGAACCGCGAGAAGAGCCAGATTGCAATGATCGGCTCCGCTGCGGGCGGCATGGACATCGAAGAAGTCGCGGCTCACAGCCCCGAGAAGATCACGACCGTGAACATTTACCCGGCGGCGGGGCTGATGCCCTACCAGTGCCGGCGGATGGCCTTCGCACTCGGCTTCAAGGGCGAGCAGATCGCGCAGTTCCAGAAAATTGCAACGGCGCTGTATCAGCTCGTCATCGACAAGGATGCGAGCCTGGTCGAAGTCAACCCGTTGATCGTGACCAAAGGCGGTTCGCTGGTTGCGCTCGATGCCAAGATCAACATCGACCCGAATGCGCTGTTTCGCCAGCAGGAGCTCGCGAAGCTGCGCGACATCCAGCAGGAAGACGAGATGGAGCGACGCGCCAGTGAGCACGACCTGAACTACGTCTCGCTCGATGGCGACATCGCCTGCATGGTCAATGGGGCGGGCCTCGCGATGGCGACGATGGATCTGATCAAGCTGCACGGCGGTGAGCCGGCAAACTTTCTGGATGTCGGTGGTGGCGCAACCGCCGAGCGCGTCACGGCAGCGTTCAATCTGATTCTCTCCAACTCGAACGTGCGTGCGGTGCTGGTGAATATCTTCGGTGGCATCGTGCGCTGCGACCTGATCGCCGAGGGCGTCATCACCGCGGTCAAGAGCGTCGGCGTGAAGCTGCCGGTGGTCGTACGGCTCGAAGGCACCAATGCCGACAAGGCGCGGGCGCTGCTGGCCGCGAGTGGCCTGAAAGTCATTGCTGCGTCGGATCTGACCGACGCGGCGCGCAAGGTCGTCGCGGAGGCCCGCAAATGAGCATTCTCGTCAATCGCCATACGCGCGTGATCTGCCAGGGCTTCACCGGCAAGCAGGGCACATTTCACTCCGAACAGTGCATTGCCTATGGCACCAAGCTGGTGGGCGGCGTGACGCCGGGCCGCGGTGGCGAGCAGCATCTCGGTCTGCCGGTGTTCAACACCGTGCACGATGCCGTCGCCGCCACCGGCGCGACGGTCAGCATGATCTACGTGCCGGCGCCGTTCGCAGCCGATGCGATCCTCGAGGCCGCAGACGGCGGCGTGGAACTTGTGGTGTGCATTACTGAGGGCATTCCGGTCAACGACATGGTGCGGGTCAAGGCGACGCTCGCGGGCAGCAGCGTGCGGCTGATCGGACCGAACTGCCCCGGCGTGATCACGCCGGATGAATGCAAGATCGGCATCATGCCCGGCTTCATTCACAAGAAGGGCGCCGTCGGCATTGTCTCGCGCTCCGGCACGCTGACGTATGAGTCAGTGTTCCAGACCAGCAACAACGGCCTCGGACAGAGCACCTGCGTTGGCATCGGCGGCGATTCGGTGCGCGGCCTGAACTTCGTCGAAGTGCTGGAGCTGTTCGAGCGCGACCCCGAGACCGAAGGCATCCTGATGGTCGGCGAGATCGGCGGCAGCGATGAAGAAGCCGGCGCCGAGTACATATCCAAGTACATGAGCAAGCCGGTCGTGGCATACATCGCCGGCGTCACGGCGCCGCCGGGCAAGCGCATGGGCCATGCCGGCGCGGTGATTGCCGGTGGCAAGGGCACGGCGGCGGACAAGTACCGCGCGCTGGAAGACGCCGGCGTGCGCACGGTCAAGTCGCCGGCGGACCTTGGCAGCGCGATGTTCGATCTGTTGAAGCGCCGCCGCGCGCGCGTCAAGGTTGCGGCGACCGAAGCGATCCTGCCGCGGACCGGCAAGTTCAAGACCAAGACCCGCAAGGTCGTCAAGCGCAAGGTCGCCAAGCCGGCCAACAAGCCTGCCGCGCGCAAAACAGCGCAGCGCAGCAAGAAAGCTGCCCGTCGCTGACCCTGAGCTTGCTGTCATGAGCGCTCGCCCCGACACCCGCGATCGGTTGCGGATCGCGCTCGCGCAGATCGACCTGCTGGTCGGCGATGTCAGCGGCAACGCCGAGCGGATCATCGCGACCATCGCCGAGGCGCGCGATCGCCTCGGTGCGGATCTGGTGATGTTTCCGGAGCTCGCGCTGTCGGGGTATCCGCCGGAAGATCTGCTGTTCCATCGCGGCTTTCATCGGCAGATCGACCGCAGTCTTGCGGCAGTGCGCGACGCGGCGCAGGGCATCAGCGTGCTGCTCGGCTACCCGGAGTACCGCGGCACGCAGATCTACAACGCGGCGGCGCTGTTCTCCGAGCAGGCCATGCTTGCGAATCATCGCAAGTCCTGCCTGCCCAATTACCGCGTTTTCGACGAGAAGCGCTACTTCGAGGCCGGCGCTCAGCCGACCGTGGCGCAGCTCGGTGCGTTCGCGGTCGGCACGCTGATCTGTGAGGATATCTGGGAGCCGGAGCCTGCGCAGCTGGCCGCCTCAGAGGGCGCCGAACTGCTGCTGGTCATCAATGCCTCGCCGTTCGAGCCGCGCAAGCAGGCCGCACGTGAGGCGACCGTGCAGCAGCGTGCGCTCGATGTTGGCCTGCCGTTCGTGTACCTGAATCTGCTGAGCGGCCAGGACGAGCTGGTGTTCGAGGGCAGTTCGTTCGTGGTCGCTGCGGACGGCACGCTCACCGCGCGGGCACCGGCATTTCGCGAGGCGCTGTTTGCCGTGGACCTGGTCCGCGAGTCCTCGGGGCGCGTCGTGCCCGTGGCGGGCAGCATTGCGCCGGAGCTTGCGCCGGACGCAGCCGTGTACGAAGCGCTGGTGCTCGGCGTGCGCGACTACGTCAACAAGCATGGTTTTCCGGGTGTGGTGATGGGCCTGTCGGGCGGCATCGATTCGGCGCTGACGCTGGCGATTGCCGTCGATGCGCTCGGACCGGAGCGCGTGCACGCGGTGATGATGCCGTCGCGCTATACCGCCGACATCAGCGTTGCCGATGCTGCCGAGCAGGCGCGCGGCCTCGGCGTGCGTTACAGCGTGATTCCGATCGAAGGCATGTTCGATGCGACGCTGGCGGCACTTGCCGGCGAGTTCGCCGGCACACAGCCCGACACCAGCGAAGAGAACATCCAGTCGCGCTGCCGGATGCTGCTGCTGATGGGCATCTCGAACAAATCCGGCCGCATGCTGCTGACCACCGGCAACAAGAGCGAAATGGCCGTGGGCTACGCGACGCTCTATGGCGACATGGCCGGCGGTTTCGCGCCGATCAAGGATTGCAGCAAGATGCTGGTCTATCGGCTGGCGAACTACCGCAACTCGATTGGCGCTGCGATTCCGCAGCGAGTCATCGATCGGCCGCCGTCGGCCGAGCTGCGGCCCGACCAGAAAGACAGCGACTCACTGCCCGAGTATCCGGTGCTCGATGCGATTCTCGAGGCGTTCATCGAAGAAGATCTTTCGGTCGATGAGATCTGCGAGCGCGGCTTTGACCGGGCGACGGTCGGGCGCGTGCTGGATCTGGTCAAGCGCAACGAATACAAGCGGCGGCAGGCGCCGCCCGGTGTGCGTGTCAGTCGCCGCGCGTTCGGCCGCGACTGGCGCTATCCGATCACCAACGGCTACAAGCGCTGAGCGAGCGGCGCTTCAGCCCCAGGGCTTCCACCATCGTTTGCCCAGATCGCGTTCGCGAGGTGCGGCGCCGTCATAGTTCGCGGCGAGCACCTGGCGGGTCTGGGCAGCGAGGTCCTTCATGCCGAGCAGTTCGTAGGATTCGACCAGGATCTCGAGGGCTTCGCGCATCGCCGGCGCACCATCGTATTCTTCGATGGTTTCCTTGGCGCGCTGCGCGGCTGCGACATACGCGCCGCGGCGCACATAGTAGCGGGCCACGGCGATCTGGTAGTCGGCGAGCCGGTTGCGCAGGTAGATCATCCGGCGCCGCGAGTCGTGCGCATATTCGCTGCTCGGGAAGTCCTCGACGACCTTGCGAAACGCCGCGAACGATTTGCGCGCGGTCTGGGGCGGACGCTCGTTCAGGTCGACGCGAAAGAAGCGCTCGAGAATATTCGGCGTGCGCTCGAAGTCGACCAGCCCCTTGACGTACCAAGCGTAGTCGATGCGCGGATGGGTCGGATTCTCGCGAATGAAAGTGTCGGCGGCGTCGATCGCCGACTCGCTCTCGCGTGCCTTGTAATAGGCGTAGATCAGGTCGATGCGTGCCTGGCGCGACTCCGCCGCGAACGGGAAGCGCGCCACCAGCGCTTCGAGCACGCGGATGGCATTGTTGTAGTCCTGGGTCCGAAGGCTCTTTTCGGCGCGCTCGTACAGGAGCTCAGGGCCTGTCTGGGCAATATCCTTCTCGGGCCGGTTGCGACAGCCGCTGGCGGCCAGCACCGCGCACAGCAGCAGCAGCAGTGCGATCAGGCGGCGCGACATCAGGTCAGCGGGGGAACGGGCGAGGGTGGTGGTCGTCATCGAGGGCGGTCCCGGGCGTGTAATGTTGGAATCGGTCGTCACGGGCGCGGCATTATAGCCGCCCCGGCGGCGCAGCTCGCCCAAAAGCTTAGGTCCCGGCTTTGTCCACAGAGTTCCCGATTCGCGAGCTGACTGTCCCATTCGAGCATGCCGGCCAGCGCGTCGATCTGGTGCTGGCGCAGCTGCTGGCGGAGTATTCGCGCGCCCGCATCCAGAGCTGGATCCGCGCGGGCAAGGTGCAGGTCGACGGCCGCGCGCCGCGTGCGCGCGACAAGGTCTACGGCGGTGAGCGCATCATCGTCGAGGTCGATTTTCCGGCCGATACCACCGTGGCGCCCGAGGCGCTCGCGCTCGATGTCGTGCACCAGGATCGCGGCGTGTTCGTGATCCACAAGCCCGCCGGTCTCGTCGTGCATCCGGGTGCCGGCAATTCGTCCGGCACGATGCAGAACGCGCTGCTGGCGCTCGATCCGGCGCTCGCGCGGGTGCCGCGCGCTGGCATTGTGCACCGGCTCGACAAGGACACCAGCGGTTTGCTGCTGGTTGCGCGCACGCCGGAAGTGCACACGGCCCTGGTCGAGAGCTTGGCAGCGCGCGCGATCGAGCGTGAGTACCTGGCACTGTGCCACGGCGTGATGACGGGCGGCGGCACGGTTGATGCGCGCATGGGTCGTCACCGCAGCATGCGCACCAAGATGGCGGTGCGCCCTGATGGCCGCGATGCGGTCACGCACTACCGGCTCGAGCAGCGCTATCGCGCGCACACGCTGGCCCGCGTGCAGCTGGAGACCGGGCGCACGCACCAGATCCGCGTGCATCTGGCGCATATCGGTTATCCGATCGTCGGCGATCCGGCCTATGGTGGGCGCAAGCGCGTGCCCGCCGGTGCCGGCCCGCTGCTGCTCGCGGCGCTCGCAGCGTTTCGCCGCCAGGCACTGCATGCGACGCGGCTCGCGTTCGCGCATCCCTTGACCGACAAGCCGCTCGAGTTCTCGCGCCCCGTGCCGGAGGATTTCGCGCAGCTGCTTGCGGTGCTCGCAGCCGATTCCAGCGAGGCGCTCAAATGAACACGCCCGGATGAGCGCGGCGCCTGGCAGCGAGATGTGGCTTGCGCCTGAATGGCCGCGGCACGCTGCAGTGCGTGCAGCGATGAGTCTGCGCGGCGGCGGTCACAGTGCCGCACCGTTTGATCAGCTGAATCTGGGCGCGCAGGTCGGCGATGATCCGCTGCGGGTCGCAGCCAATCGGCGCGCGTTGCGCGACGCGCTGCAACTGCCGGCTGAACCGCTATGGTTGCAGCAGGTGCATGGCACAGAGGTGCGCTGCGCGGATCGACCCGGCAGCCTGCGCGCCGATGCCGCCTGGAGTGCGGGGGCCGGCGTGGTTTGTGCCGTGCAGGTCGCCGATTGCCTGCCGGTGCTGCTGGCCTCGGAAGACGGCGCCGTGGTGGGCGCTGCCCACGCGGGTTGGCGCGGGCTTTGCGCCGGCGTGCTCGAGGCCGCGGTGGCGGCGCTGGGTGTGCCGGGATCGAGGCTTGACGCCTGGCTGGGCCCGGCGATCTCGCAGCCGCACTTCGAGGTGGGCGATGAAGTGCGCGCAGCTTTCATTGCGCGCGATCCGGCGTCGGCGCTGGCCTTCGAACGCAACGCCCACGGCCGCTGGCAGTGCAGCCTTGCGCTGCTGGCCCGGCAGCGCCTGCAGGCTGTGGGCGTGCAGCGAATCACCGACAGCGGGCTGTGCACCTTTGCCGACCCCCAGCGCTTCTACTCCCATCGCCGCGCCGCGCCGACCGGGCGGATGGCGGCGCTGATCTGGCGGGAAGCGTGAACGGGGCTGGCGGCTGCGGATCCCCGATCTGGAGGATGCGACGCCTCAGACGGGCAAGGTGACCCAGGCGCTGCGGAACGGCACCGTCAAGCAAGTCGGATTTCTGTCCGGAGTTGTCGGTCGGGCCACTCGGGATCTTCAGCGGCGAGCAGTAGCGCAGGCGCATTTGGCAGTCGATGTCGCAAGGTCGTTCGTTCGCGAGCAAGTTCAGGGGCGAGGTGAGCGTGCAGGTCTGCGATTGCTTGAACGTGTCGCGCGGATCAGTGCTGACCCAGGATCGCTGCAGGTATTTCTTCTGCATGGCGTCGACCCACTCGCAGCGGTTCCGTCGGACGCGTTTCGAACCACCACAGCGCTGCACAGGACACGCTGGCCTCAGATCCTCAAAGACGTGCAGCAACGCCGCGAAAGCCTACGTCGGGCTACAACCCAGCGACCGCCACGCTCCGGCTGACGCCCGCGGTTACCCACTGCGTTCCGGCCCGGTGTTACACTCTAACAGTGTCACTGCTGACCTGGATCATCCTGTTCACCGCGATCGGTGGCGTGCTCAGCGCTGCGATCGCAGGTCTGGTGCTGTTGCTGCCCGAGCGCGCGCGGGTGCGATTCCTGCCGCACATGGTCAGTTTCGCGACGGGCGCGCTGCTCGGCGCCGCCTTCCTGGCGCTGATTCCGCACGCGATCATGGGTGCGGGTATGTTCAAGGTGCACAACATCGGTGTGGCGCTGCTGGTCGGTATCGGGATCTTCTTCCTGCTGGAGAAATTCCTGCTGTGGCGGCATTGCCATTCCGAAGACATCGAAACGCATGCCACTCATGAGCACCATCGCCGCCAGGCGAGCAGCGTGATCGTGCTGGCCGGGGACTCACTGCATAACCTGCTGGACGGCGTGCTGATTGCGGCGGCGTTCCTGACCGATATTCACCTCGGTATCGTGACGGCGCTGGCGATCATGGCGCATGAAATTCCGCAGGAAATCGGCAACTTCGCGGTGCTGCTGTCGGCAGGCATGAGCCGCGCGCGAGCCTTCATGTGGAACCTGATCACGGCGGCGACGTCGATTCTCGGTGGCATCGCCGCCTACTTTGCGCTACGCGAGGCGCTGTTCCTGCTGCCGTATGCGCTCGCCATCGCGGCGGCGAGCCTGTTGTATGTGGCCATTGCCGACCTGATTCCGGGGCTGCACAAGCGCACCGATACGCGCGCCTCGGTGATGCAGGTGGTGCTGATCACGACCGGTGTGCTGGTCGTGGCGTTCGCGGAGCAGCACGCGCACTGACGAGGCGCTGGTCCGGTAGGCGGACTTGAAACCGTCCGGGCCGGCCCAATCTCGTCACTACGACGCAGCTCTTCGAGCGAGGTATTCGGCATGCGCATGGACAAACTGACGGCGAGGTTCCAGCAGGCGCTGGGCGATGCCCAGTCGCTCGCGGTGGGGCGCGATCACCAGATTCTGGAACCCGCGCATGTAATGGCGGCGCTGCTCGATCAGCAGGGCGGCACGGCGCGGCCGCTGGTCATCAAGGCGGGTGGCAATGTCGTCAAGCTGCGCAGCGATCTGACCGCAGCGCTCGACAAGTTGCCGCGGGTCGAGGGCACGCCCGGCGATATCCATGTCTCGAATGATCTGACGCGGCTGCTCAATGTCACCGACAAGCTCGCGCAGCAGCGTGGCGATCAATTCATCTCCAGCGAGCTGTTCGTGCTGGCCGGTTTCGAAGACCGCGGCCTGCTCGCGCGGCTGTTCAAGGACGCGGGGCTGGCCAAGACTGCGCTCGAGAAGGCGATCGAAGAAGTGCGCGGCGGCGAGAAGGTCAGCGATGCCAACGCCGAGGAAGGTCGTCAGGCGCTCGAGAAGTACACGGTCGACCTGACCAAGCGCGCCACCGAGGGCAAGCTCGACCCGGTCATTGGCCGCGACGACGAGATCCGCCGCACGATCCAGGTGCTGCAGCGGCGCACCAAGAACAATCCGGTGCTGATCGGCGAGCCCGGGGTCGGCAAGACCGCCATCGTCGAAGGTCTCGCACAGCGCATCATCAATGGCGAAGTGCCCGAAGGCCTGCGCAACAAGCGCATCCTGTCGCTCGACATGGGCGCGCTGATCGCCGGTGCGAAATTCCGCGGCGAGTTCGAAGAACGCCTCAAGGCTGTGCTGAGCGATCTGTCGAAGCAGGAAGGGCAGGTGATTCTTTTCATCGACGAACTGCACACGATGGTCGGGGCCGGCAAGGCTGAGGGCTCGATGGACGCCGGCAACATGCTGAAGCCTGCGCTTGCGCGTGGCGAGCTGCACTGCGTCGGCGCGACCACGCTCGACGAATACCGCAAGTACATCGAGAAAGACGCGGCGCTCGAGCGGCGCTTCCAGAAGGTGCTCGTCAACGAGCCTTCCGTCGAAGACACGATCGCGATCCTGCGCGGCCTGCAGGAGCGCTACGAGGTGCATCACGGGGTTGACATCACCGACCCGGCGATTGTCGCCGCGGCCACGCTCTCGCATCGCTACATCACCGATCGGCAGCTGCCCGACAAGGCGATCGATCTGATCGACGAAGCCGGTGCGCGCATCCGGATGGAGATCGACTCCAAGCCCGAGGTGCTCGACAAGCTCGAGCGGCGCATCATCCAGCTGAAGATCGAGCAGGAGGCGCTCCGCAAAGAAAAGGACGAAGCCTCGCGCAAACGCTTCGCGGCGCTGAACGAGAACCTTGCGACACTCGAGAAGGAATACGCGGATCTCGAGGAAGTCTGGAAGAGCGAGAAGGCGTCCTTGCAGGGCGCTGCCACCATCAAGGAAGACATCGAGAAGCTGAAGCTCGAACTCGAGTCCGCCCGGCGTCGCAATGATCTGGCGCGGATGGCCGAGCTGCAGTACGGCAAGATTCCCGAACTCGAGAAGCGTCTGGTCGAAGCCCACGCGGCCGAGACTCGCGAGACACAACTGGTCCGCAACAAGGTCACCGACGAGGAGATTGCCGAGGTCGTTGCCGCCTGGACGGGTATTCCGGTCTCCAAGATGCTCGAGGGTGAGAAGGACAAGCTGTTGCGAATGGAAGAGGCATTGTCTAAGCGCGTGGTTGGCCAGGAAGAAGCCGTGCACATTGTCTCGAACGCGATCCGGCGGTCGCGTGCCGGCCTCTCTGATCCGCGGCGGCCGAATGGTTCGTTCATGTTCCTGGGGCCGACCGGTGTCGGCAAGACCGAGCTGTGCAAGGCACTCGCCGAATTCCTGTTCGACACCGAAGAGGCGATGGTCCGCATCGACATGTCCGAGTTCATGGAGAAGCACTCGGTCGCGCGCCTGATCGGCGCACCGCCGGGCTACGTCGGCTACGAGGAAGGCGGCTACCTGACCGAGGCGGTGCGCCGACGTCCGTACGCGGTCATCCTGCTCGACGAAGTCGAGAAGGCGCATCCGGATGTCTTCAACGTGCTGCTGCAGGTGCTCGATGACGGCCGCCTGACCGATGGCCAGGGGCGCACGGTCGACTTCCGCAACTCAGTCGTGATCATGACGTCGAACCTGGGTTCGAACGTGATCCAGGACTACGCCGGGGAGAAAAACTACACGCGGATGAAGTCAGCGGTCATGGAAATCGTGCAGGAGCACTTCCGGCCGGAGTTCATCAACCGCGTCGACGATATCGTCGTGTTCCATCCACTCGGGACGGAGCAGATTCGCGCAATTGTCGATATCCAGCTGGCGTACCTGCGCAAGCGGCTGATGGACCGGGACATGGAGCTGACACTCGATGACTCGGCGCGCAACCTGCTCGCCGAGGCGGGTTTCGATCCGGTCTATGGTGCGCGACCGCTGAAGCGGGCGATCCAGCAGCAGGTCGAAAATCCGCTCGCGCAGTCACTGCTGCGTGGCGAGTTCGGTCCGGGGGATCGCATCCACGTCAGCGTCCTCGAAGGGGCGCTGACGTTCGCGAAGCAGACCGATTAGCGGCGCGACCCGATCAGGCGCGAGCCGCTGCACCGCGGCGGCGGCGGCGCGCCGCCGCGACGCCGAGCAGACCCAGCCCAAGCAGCCCGAGCGTGGCCGGCTCCGGTACCCGCGCTACGGCGTGGTTGTCCGACTCGAACGCGTTGTTGCCACTGGTCAATACCACACGGTCGAACAGCGAGCTGCCGGTGAACCAGAAGTTCACGTACTGATTGTCCGAGGTGCTGGTCCAGTTACCGAACGGGCCGCTGCCTGGCACCGCTGCGCCACCAAACGCGCCGACCAGATCCGAACCGTTGAAGAACGAGATCGTGTTGTAGCTGTCGATCGAACCCCAGTACAAACCGAAGTAGTCCTGGGCACTGCCGTAGCTGGCGCTCGAACTCTGGTTGCGGGCAATCGTCAGGTAGCAGGAGCTGTCGCCGGCTGGCGTGGCCGACACGCCGCTGGTGCTGCCGCTGCGAACCGTGCCGCTGCCGCCGTAACCGAAGCTTGCGGCGCTCGAGCAACCCCGCTGACCGGCGTTGTCGAACGTGGTGATGGTGGCGCCGGCAACCGAAGTGGTTTGTCCGTGGCCGGGCGCAGTGGTGCCGCCGGTCGTGATAATGATGGCGGCTTGCGTGATGCCGGCTGCGAGCCCGAAAGCGGCAATCAGCAATGCGCGAGACAATGGCTTGGTCATAATACGTCCTTGGATTTCGTGCTCTGGTCTCCACCAAGCAAGGTTCGTACCAGCAGGCCAAGTCCCTGAATTTATTCGCCTGGCGGGCGAGCCTTGCATGCGGGTGTAAGAAAAACTGACGGGTGAGCGGAGGACTCGATGCCTTTCTATGAGTATCAGTGCGGCCAGTGCGGTTTCGAGACCGAAGTGCTGCAGAAGATTTCGGACCGAACTCTGCGAAAATGCCCGTCCTGCGGCAAGTCGGCGCTGAAGCGGCTGGTCTCCGCACCGGTGTTTCGTTTGAAGGGCGCCGGCTGGTACGAAACCGATTTCAAGTCTGACAAGGAAAACAAACGCAACATCGCCGGCGATGCGCCCGCCGAGAAATCGGAGGCGCCGGCGGCCGATGCTGCATCGAAGGACAAGCCCGGCGAGGCTGCAAAGACGGACAGCAAGCCTGCCGAGAAAACTGCCGAGAAAAAGCCCGCTGAGGTGGAAAGCAAGCCGGCCGCTGCAAAGTCCACCGCCGAGCGCACCACCGTCAAGCATGCCACAGCCAAAACCGCTCCCAAGAAGCGCAAGGGTAGCGGGCGTCGATGAACGACGTCGCGACGCGCGGCCGGGCGAGTCTGCGGCGCTACCTGCTGGCCGGCGTCCTCGTGTGGTTGCCGGTGCTCGTCACGGTCTGGGTGGTCAAGTTCATCATCGATCTGATGGACCTGACGCTGCTCGCGCTCCCGGAGCGCTGGCAGCCCGAGGCGCTGCTGGGTTTTCCGATTCCGGGACTGGGCATCGTGTTCGCGTTTTTGGTGGTGCTGTTCACTGGCCTGATGGTCACCAATCTGGTCGGGCGGCAGCTGGTCGCCTATGGCGAAGACCTCATGAAGCGCATTCCGCTGGTGCGCTCGGTTTACGGTGGCGTCAAGAGTTTTGCGGAGACCGTGCTCTACAAGCAGGGCGACTCGTTTCGCAAAGTCGTGATCGTGCAATACCCGCGCCTCGGGATGTGGAGCATTGGCTTCATCACGACCGATGATCTGGTCGAGATCAGCGCCAAGACGGGTCAGCCGCAGGTCTGTGTCTATGTGCCGACGACGCCGAACCCCACCTCGGGACTCATCGTCATGGTGCCGCGTGATGAGGTCATCGAACTTCAGATGACGGTCGACGCGGCGATGCGGATGATCGTCACGCTTGGCGTCGTCAACGCACCAAGTTCACCGGCTGTACCGGCAGGCGAGACCCCAGCCAGATTGCCATGAGCACGCTCGAGCGGCTGCTCGCCGAGGAAGCGCAGCGATTTATCGCGACGCATCCCGAATCGGCGCGACTCGGCAGCGCGGCGCGCCGCCATTGGCTCAATGGCGTGCCGATGCACTGGATGGCGGACTGGGGCACGCCGCATCCGCTGTTCGTGCGGGAGGCCGCTGGCGCTGCGCTGATCGACGTCGATGGCTGCGAGTACGCGGACTTCTGCCTCGGCGACAGCGGCGCGCTGTTCGGGCATTCGCCGCCGCCGGTGGCCGCAGCGCTCGCTGCACAGGCGGCCCGCGGCCTGACCTGCATGCTGCCGCCGGCGCGCAGCGCCGAGGTCGGCGCCATGCTGGCCGCTCGATTCTCGCTGCCCTACTGGCAGGTCACGCAGAGCGCCAGTGACGCGAATCGCAGCGTGCTGCGCTGGGCACGGGCGTTGACCGGGCGCGGCAAGGTGCTGCTGTTCCAGGGCTGCTATCACGGCAGCGTCGATGAGACGCTGCTGCGCTTGCGCGGCGGCGTCACGGTGGCACGCGAAGGCGGAATCGGTGCGCCCTTCGATCAGGCCGCAGCGGGTGTCGTGGTCGAGTTCAACGATCTTGCAGCGCTCGACCGCGCACTCGCCACCGGTGATATTGCCGCGGTGTTGTACGAGCCAGTCATGACCAATATCGGCATGGTGCTGCCGGAGCCAGGCTTTCTTGCAGCGCTGAGCGGGCGGGCGCGGGCGGCCGCCGCGCTGCTGATAGTCGATGAGACACATACGCTGTCCAGCGGCCTCGGTGGGTACTGCGCTGAGCACGGTCTCGACGCCGACTTCTGGGTCTGTGGCAAGGCGATCGCCGGCGGCTTTCCGTGCGCGGTGTTCGGCTTCACGGCCGAAGTCGAAGCGCGCATGCAGCAAGTGCTGTCGACCCGCGCGGCGGGGCATTCGGGCATGGGCACCACGCTGGCCGCGAATCCGCTGGCGATCGAGTGTCTCGCCGCGGCGCTGGCCGAACTGCATACCGCGCCGAACCATGCGCGGATGACGGCCGGTGCCATCCGGCTCGAGCAGGCGTTGATCGCAAGGTTTGCGCGACGGCGACTCGACTGGCATGTGGCGCGAGTGGGCGCGCGGATCGAGTTCGGCTTCGGGCCTGCGCCGCGCAATGGGTCGATGGCCGAGGCCGCGATGCGGCCGCAGTTCGAGCATGCGCTGCATCTTTATCTGTTGAATCGTGGTGTGCTGGTCACGCCGTTCCACAACATGATGCTGGTCTCGCCGGTTACGACGGCGGCACAGATCGACCTGCTGCTGACGACTCTCGACGCGGCGCTCGACGCCTTCGGCCTTGCGGCGCAGAACGCATGACGGTGCTCGATGAGCTCGTCGCGTTTCGCGCCGCGCATTCCGATATCGATGCGGTGCAGGTGTTCCTGACTGATCCGTCGGGCGTGGCCCGCGGCAAGATCCTGCGCGGGCACGAGCTCGACCGGCTGTTCGAGCACGGCCGGCCCGTCGCCGGCTCCATCCTTGGGCTCGACGTCACCGGTGAGGATGTCCATGCGACGGGCCTTGTCTGGGACAGCGGCGATGCCGACATGCTGTGTCGACCCGTGGCCGGAACTCTGCTGCCTTCGCCCTGGCTGGGTGTATCCAGCGCGCAGCTGATGCTGTCGATGTACCAGCTGGACGGCGCGCCGGCAGCCGCGGATCCGCGCCACGTGCTCGCGGCCGCGGCCGCCCGCCTGGTCGCGCGTGGCCTCACCCCCGTGCTCGCCTGCGAGCTCGAGTTCTATCTGCTGCGCGCCGATGGCACTGCGCTGCAGCCGGCGGGCGGCGGGCGCGCTTCCGAGCGGCACAAGATCGACGCCTATGGCCTGACTCGCCTCGATGATCTCTCACCGCTGTTCAACGAGGTGTTTGCTGCGGCACGCGCGCAGGGCCTGCCGGTCGAGACGCTGATGGCCGAGTACGCGCCGGGACAGTTCGAGATCACGCTGACCCACTGTGCGGACGTGCTGCGCGCGGTCGACGAAGCGATCCTGTTCAAGCGGCTGCTGCGCGGCATCGCCGCGCGCCACGGGCTGCTCGCGACGTTCATGGCCAAGCCGTTCAGCGAGCGCGCCGGCAGCGGCCTGCATCTGCATCTGAGTCTGCAGGACGGCGAGGGTCGCAATCTGTTCGCCGCAACTGAGCCGGCGGGCTCAGCGCTGTGCCGGCAGGCCGTCGCGGGCCTCGCGGCAACGATGACCGAGAGTTTCCTGGTGTTTGCACCGAATGCGAATTCCTATCGGCGTTTTCGTGCCGAGAGTTATGCGCCCACCCGGCCAATCTGGGGCATCAACAACCGCACCGTGTCGCTGCGGATTCCCTCTGGCGCGCCGGACTCACGCCATATTGAGCACCGCATCGCAGGCGCTGATGCCAATCTGTACCTGGCGGCAGCGTCCGTGCTCGCCGGCGCTGAGAAGGGCATAGCGGATCAGCTCGATCCCGGTCCACCCGTCGAGGGCAACGGCTATCGCGATCCCGGCGCGGCGCGCGAGCTGCCTGCGACCTGGCAGCAGGCGATTGCCAATGCGGAACGCTCGGATTTTCTCAGGATTTATCTGGCGATCAAGCGCCAGGAGTGCGACAAGTTTTCCGCGCAGGTTACAGAGCTCGACTATTCATGGTATCTACGCTCGGTCTGAGCACAAGGAGTACGCCTGATGAGCACGGAACCCTACGAACCGATCAAACAGCAACTGTTGGCCCACCTGGAGACAGCTGACCCGAACGGCGGTCTGAGCGAAGCAGGTTTCGCGACGCTCGGGGCGCTGGTCGAGCAGATGCGCCCTGTGTCGCCGGTGCCGGAACCGCTGAACGCGATGCAGCACGTCGTGGGTCGCTGGGAGACGATGTTTGCGCACTTCGGCGTGCGTCACTCGGCGATGAAGACCCTCGTGCACGACTCGAACCTGAAACAGCAGAGCTTCAATCGTTTTCCGGAAGTGCCGATCCGCGTGCTGCGAATCTGCCAGGAGATCGAAACGACCGGGCAGGCCTACAACAATGTCATCGACTTCAAGACAGCTGATGGCGGATCCGATGGCGTGATCGTGATCCGCGGCCGCTATCGCGCCGAGGACGGCACGCCGCAGCGGTTTTTTGTCGAGTTCTATCGCGCCGAAATCTCGCCCGGTGCCGGCACCACCGAAGCGCAGTTGCGCGCGAGCCTCGGCTTCACGAACGACGAGGCGCTGACTGCCGAGATCAAGCCGCCCAGGCTGCATTCCGACGTGGTCTATCTCGACCACGACATGCGCATCAACATCGGCAGTCTCGGTGGGCTGTACGTGCTGAAGAAATCCGCCGAGCCGGCGTTCTCGGTTCAGATCGGCTGATCAGCTGGCAGCACGATCCGAAGATTCCGCGCGCAGTTTCCTGAGCGCCGGTTCGTCGAGTTTGTAGAAGGCGAGAATCAGGCACGCGAGCACGGCCATCACCGCCGGCACATAGGCGATCGACAGCAGCACGGCCTGGCGTACCTCCGGGGTGACTTCCGAGGCCGGGGTCTTCGGATCGAACGCCGCGAACGACAGCGCCAGGCCGAGTATCAGCGGGCCGAGCGCCGAGGCGAGCTTTTCGGTGAAGCTGTACAGCGCCGAATACATGCCCTCGCGGCGGATGCCGCTGCGGTGATAGTCGAGCTCCATCGCGTCGGTCAGCATCGACATCGCGAACACGACGTTGCCGGCAAAGGCAATGCCGTTGAAAAAGCCCCGCAGCGCCAGCGCCCAGGCAGGCTCACCCGGAGTCGCCAGCACCCAGGACATGCCGACGAGTCCCGTCACGATCGCCGACAGCACGTAGCCGCCGCGCTTGCCGATCGCCTGCGAGACCCGCACCAGCAGTGGCGTGCAGATGAGCACCGCGAGCACCATCGGCCCGCCGATCACCGGCAGCATCGTCAACGGCATGTCGATGACGCTGACCAGGAAGAACATCAGACCGCCCGAGCTGGCACTGACGCCGAGCAGCTGGACGAGCTTGATCGCCAGGATCTGCTGGAAGGGCACGTTGCGCATGAACCCGAGCAGCTGCTCGCGGATGGGCACCTTGTGATCGGACCTCGGGTAGCTCGGTGCATGCTTGGTGCCGGCCCAGGCGGTCAGCATCGTGATCAGGATCAGCGTGCCGCCGAGCGCGCCGACGGTCGCGTGCGCGTCCCAGTCCTTGCCCATCAGCTCGAGCACAACGCCGGCCATCGACTGCGCGAGAAAACCGCCGACCGACGCGAACATCACGCGCCAGCCGTGAATCGAGGTGCGCTCGTTGTAGCCCTGGGTCATCTCGGCCGGCATCGCCATGTACGGCACGTTGAACAGCGAGTAGCCCGAGGTGTAGATGATCAGCGCCACCAGCACGTAAACGCCGGCGACCAGCCCGGGCCCCGAGGTCATCGAATCGAAGGGCCCCACGAACGGCACCGCGAACACCATGAAGAACGAGCCGGCCGATACCCATGCGCCCCAGAACAGATAAGGGCGGCGGCGGCCCTGGCTCGATTCGGTGCGGTCGCTGAGCCAGCCGGTCAGCGGATCCGAGACCGCGTCGTAGATCTTGGACAGGAACACGATGAAGCCGGCCGCCGCGGCCGGGATCCCGAGCACGCTGACGAAGTAGAACAGCGCCAGCGCCGAGATGCCGTTCATCAGGATCGCAACGCCGAATGCGCCGGTCGCCCACATGGCCTTGAGCCGGGTTGGCAGTACGTCGGACCGGGTGGGCGAAGGGGTAACTGCAGCGTCCATGCGTCGCGCTAACTTAGTCGTTGCGGGGCGGGGCGTCCATGATCGCCGCCGCGTGCGGGGTGCGGTTGCCCCGGTCGGTGCCGGCCCGTAACATTCGCCGCCCCTATGCGTACACATTATTGCGGCCAGGTGGATGAATCGCTGATCGGCCAGACGGTGACCCTGGCAGGCTGGGTCGCGCGTCGGCGCGACCACGGCGGCGTGATCTTCATCGACCTGCGCGATCGCGAGGGTCTCGTGCAGTGCGTCTGCGATCCGGACCGCGCGGCCGTGTTCGCCGAAGCCGAGACACTGCGCAACGAGTTCGTCGTCCGGATCACGGGCAAGGTCCGCGGCCGGCCCGAAGGCACGGTCAACGCCAATCTGGCATCGGGCCGGATTGAACTGCTGGTCACGGAGCTCGAACTCCTGAACCGCTCTGAGCCGCTGCCGTTCCAGCTCGACGAGCACGTCTCGGAGGAAGTCCGGCTGCGCTACCGCTATCTCGATCTGCGCCGCGACGTGATGCGTGAGCGGCTGCAGACGCGGCATAAGATTACGCGCGCGATGCGGCGCTTTCTCGATGACGCCGGCTTCATCGATATCGAAACGCCGATGCTGACCAAGGCGACGCCGGAAGGAGCGCGCGACTACCTGGTGCCGTCGCGAACCCATCCGGGCAAATTCTTTGCGCTGCCGCAGTCGCCGCAGATCTTCAAGCAGCTGCTGATGGTCAGCGGCTTCGAGCGCTACTACCAGATCGTGCGCTGCTTTCGCGACGAAGACCTGCGCGCGGATCGCCAGCCCGATTTCACGCAGCTCGATATCGAGACCTCGTTCCTCGATCAGCCCGCGATCATGCAGCTGATGGAGAACCTGATCCGGCAGATCTTCCGCGACGTTAACGGCGTCGAGCTGCCGGACCCGTTCCCGCGCCTCGCGTACTCGGAAGCGATCCGGCGCTTTGGTTCCGACAAACCCGACCTGCGCGTGGCGCTCGAACTGGTGGACGTCGCCGATCTGGTCGCCGACGCGGAGTTCAAGGTTTTCTCCGGGCCGGCGCGCGATCCGGCCGGCCGCGTCGCGGCGCTCAAGGTGCCGGGCGGCGGTGCGATGAGCCGCAAGGAGATCGACGACTACACGGCCTACGTCGCGCGCTACGGGGCGAAGGGCCTCGCGTATATCAAGGTTGTTGAGCGCGCCAAGGGGCGCGACGGCCTGTCGGCGCCGATCCTGAAGTTCCTCAGCGACGCGGCAATTGCCGGCATCCTCGAGCGCACGGCTGCGGCGGACGGCGATCTGATTTTTTTCGGCGCCGACAAGGCGCGCGTCGTCAATGACGCGCTGGGCGCGTTGCGGTTGAAGGTTGCGCAGGATCGCGGCCTGGTGCAGGCCGGCTGGCAGCCGCTGTGGGTCTACGACTTCCCGATGTTCGAATGGGACGAGGATGGCAAGCGCTGGATGGCGATGCACCACCCGTTCACGTCGCCGAACAACACCGATCCTGAAACGCTGCGCGCGAACCCCGGCACGGCGCTGGCGCGTGCCTACGACATGGTGCTGAACGGCTCTGAAATCGGTGGCGGCAGTGTGCGTATCCACCGCCAGCAACTGCAGTCGACGGTGTTCGAGCTGCTCGGCATCGAGGCCGAGGAAGCGCGCGCTAAATTCGGCTTTCTGCTCGATGCACTGAAGTATGGCGCACCGCCGCACGGTGGCATTGCCTTCGGGCTCGATCGGCTGGCGATGCTGATCTCGGGTGCCGACAACATCCGCGACGTCATCGCGTTCCCGAAGACCCAGACCGCCGCCTGCCCGCTGACCGATGCCCCGACCGACGTCAGCGAGAAACAATTGCGCGAACTGCACATCCGGCTGCGACCGCTCGCACCACCGACCTGACGCGCCGCAGGTCCGGCGCACGACCGTGGTCATTTATGTGCACGGTCTGTGGTTGAACGGCCGCGAGTCGCTGTTCCTCAGGCGGCGCATCGAGGCGACGCTGCAGGCGCCGGTGCATGCGTTCAGCTACCCGAGCGTCGCGGCGACGATGCAGAACATCACGGCCCAGCTTGCTGATTTTGTCGTTGAACATGGCGCAAGCGAACTGCATTTCGTCGGCCACAGTCTCGGTGGCCTCGTGATCTACCGGTTCCTCGAACGCTATCCTGAACAGGTGCCCGGCAGGGTCGTGTTCCTCGGCACGCCAGCGGTGGCAAGTCGCGCCGCCCAGGGCGTCAGCCGGCTGCGCTGGCTGGCGCCGTTGCTGGGTCGCACGGTCGCGGACGAGTTGCTGTCGGTCCGCGAGCGACGCTGGGTCCACGCTGATCGTGCCCTCGGTGTGATTGCCGGTTCCCGCCCGATGGGGCTCGGGCAGTTCTTCACGCGCTTCGAGGAAGACAGCGATGGCACGGTTGCAGTGTCCGAAACGCGGATCCCTGGTGCCACGGATGCGGTCACGTTGCCGGTCAGCCACATGGGGCTGCTGCTGTCGGCGCGCGTTGCCGACGAGACGGCGCGCTTCTTACAGAGCGGGCGTTTCGGTCTCTGAGGGCATGCTGTCTGCCGGCGGTGCCAGCAGAAACTCTCGCACGGTTTCGATCGATTTCTGCGGTGCTTCTTCCTGCGGCAGATGACCGACGCCCGGCAGTCCCACCAGCCGCACGTCCGGCATGGCCTGTAGATACTCGGCCGAGTTCGCAAACGGGATCATCGCGTCCTGTTCGCCCCACAGCAGCAGCGTCGGGGCAGGCACTCGCTTGAGGATCGCCGTCGGCTCCTCGAGCACGGTTTGCCGCGTGCGTTCGAGGATCGCCGCGCGCACGCCGGGCGCGCGCAACAGATCGTAGTAACGGCCGAGCAGTTCGTCCGTCACCACGGCGGGATTGGCATAGCCCGGCACGAGATTCATGCGCACCATCGAGCGCGGTAGCACATAGGGCATCACGCCGGCCACGGCCGGCACCTGCGGCGTCTTGCCGTACTCGAAGCCGGGACTCGAGAAACCGTCCGGTGACACGAGCACGAGCCGCTCGACTCGCTCCGGATGAGCGGCGGCGAACCGCCACGCAATACGCCCGCCCATTGAATGCCCGACCAAACTCGTACGCTGTACCCCGAGTTGATCGAGCAGCGCGAGAATCACGGCGACGCTGCGCGAGTCTGAGTAGTCCCCTGTCGGGTCGGGCCCCGTCAATCCGAAGCCGGGCAGATCGAAGCAAATCACCCGCATCCCGGGCAATGCGCCGGCCCAGTCTTCCCAGGTGTGCAGGCTCGCCCCGAGTCCGTGCAGCATCAATACTGTTGGTGCATCGCGCGGACCGGTGTCGCGAACGTGCAGGCGCAGCCCGGCGACCTGCAGGAAATCAGCCGGACCGCGCGCATAGCGGGCTTCGAGATCGGTGCGGGACTTGTCAGGCGTGTAGAGCCACGCGGCAAGCGCCAGCAGCGCAACGCCCAATCCGATCAGAATCGCCGTCTTCAAGTCGCTCGCCTCCAGATTTCAGGGCGGCCCGTCTGCAACTTCACTGCAGCTCGGCCGCCAGTGCGGAATCATACGACGCAGAGGGGATCTGCATGCGCATCACCACCCGGGCGTCACGCGCCACAGGCCGTGCCATCGCGTTTGCCGTTGGTTCACTCACGCCGCCGGACTCGGCCTGCGCTTCAGCTATCGTTTTGGAGCGCCGTACCCAGAATCAGAAGCGCATGAAGTTGCACTTGGTCTGGCGGTTCAACATGCCATAGAGCAGGTAGAGCGCGACCCGCGGCGCTTCCCATCGAGCTTGCATGGATCGGAATATAACTGTCCGCCACCATTGCGAATGCGAACGATTCCTATTAACGTAGACCCCTCTCTAGGACCGAGATGTCTCCCATGCCCGTTCGCGCGATTTTTTCTGTAGCCTGCTTGCTCTGTACCGCTGCACCACTGGGGATCTTTGCTGGAACGGAGCCGACGATCACCGTGATCGGCACCCGTGATGCCGAGATCACGAGCCCGGGCTCCGGGCAGGTGCTGGACCGCGAGCAGCTCGACCGATCGCGCGTCTTCACGATCAACGAGGCCCTGCGGCAGATCCCGGGCGTCTATCCGCGCGACGAGGAAGGCATGGGTCTGCGGCCGAATATTGGCATCCGCGGCCTGAATCCGACGCGCTCCGGCAAGGTGCTGCTGCTCGAGGATGGCTTGCCGCTCGCCTATGGTCCCTACGGCGAGAACACGTCGTACTACCATCCGCCCGTCGATCGCTTTGCGCGCATTGAAGTGCTGAAGGGCTCCGGGCAGATCGAGTTCGGTCCGCAGACCATTGCGGGCGTCATCAACTACGTCACGCCTTCGCCGCCAGCCGAGTTCGCATCCGAACTGACGGTCAGCGGTGGCAACCGTGGTTATCGCGAACTGCATCTGGAGTCCGGCAACACGTTTGGCGACACGGGCGTGCTGGTGAACCTGACCCGCAAGGACAGTGACGGTTCACGCGACAACATGAACTTCGAGGTCAGCGACGCGAACCTGAAGCTGGTACAGCGCCTCAGCGATACACAGCGGCTGTCGTTCAAGACCAGCTACTACCGCGAGGACTCGCGTGTGCCGTACTCCGGCCTGACGCTGGCCGAGTATCAGGCCGACCCGCGCGCCAATGTGTTCACCAACGATCGCTTCAACCTGTATCGCTGGTCGGCGGTGCTGACCCATGAGCTGCAGCTGAATGCGCGCGCGCAGCTGACGACCTCGGCCTACTACAGTTACTTCAACCGCAACTGGTGGCGGCAGTCGAGCAACTCGAACCAGCGACCGAACGACGCCAGCGACCCCGACTGCGGCTCGCTCGCGAATCTGCAATCGACCTGCGGTAACGAGGGCCGTTTGCGGCAGTACGGCACCGGTGGTATCGAACCGCGGCTGCGGGTTGCGAGCAACTGGTTCGGCAGCGCGCAGCAGACGGATCTCGGGCTGCGCTGGCATCGCGAGCAGCACTACCGCGTGCAGGTCAATGGCGACTTTCCGACAGCGCGTGAGCCGGGAATCGGGCCGAACGCGGGCGTGCGCGAGAACTCCGAACGCGAGGTCGAGGCCCGCGCCGCGTTCTGGCAGACCCGTTTCGAGTTGGGGCGCGTCTCGCTGACCCCGGGCGTTCGGGTCGAGTCGGTCGACTATTCGCGCCGCGAACTGGCGAGCGGTCTGCGCGGTGACTCGTCGCTGACGCAATGGATTCCAGGCCTCGGCGCGACCTTCGAACCCGTCGACGGCACGCTGTTTTTCGTCGGTGCGCATCGCGGCTTTGCGCCGCCGGGCGTTGCGGATGTCGTGACGGCCGCCGGGGGCAGCGTCGAGCTCGACGCCGAACTCAGCTGGAACTATGAATTCGGCGTGCGCAGCCGCCTGCGGCCCGGCGTCGATGTGGAAGCGACCCTGTTCCGGCTCGACTTCGAAAACCAGATCATCCCGGCGAGCCTGGCCGGAGGCAGCGGCGCCACGCTGACCAGTGCCGGCGAGACGCTGCATGCGGGTGCTGAGCTGCTGTTGCGACTTTCATCCCGTGGGCTGTTCGACAGCGCCGACGATTACTACCTGCGCGCCAGCTACACGCGGCTCCAGCATGCGCAGTTCCGCGGTGAGCGTTTCAGTGCCATCACTCCCGCCGCGCGAGTGACTGGCAACCGTTTGCCCTACGCGCCCGAGGATCTGCTCTCGTTGAGCCTCGGCGCGGAGCTGCGCAACGGCTTCGGCCTGCAGCTCGAACTGATCCACAACGGGTCGATGTTCAGCGACGATCTGAACACGGTTGCGATCACGGCCAATGGTCAACGTGGGCAGATCCCGGGCCATTCGATCTGGAACCTGACCGCGCAGTACGAACTCGCGCCGCGTGGCCTCACGCTGTTCGCGACCGCGAAGAACCTGACGGATGGTCTTTACATCGCGGATCTGAGTCGCGGCCTGATTCCGGGCAGCCCGCGTTTGCTGCAGGCGGGCTTCGAGCTCAGGTTTTGAGGATCTGCCGCAGCCTGTACAGTGCTTCGAGCGCTTCGCGAGGGCTCAAGGCATCGGGGTCGAGGTTGTCGATTTCCGCCTGAAGCTGCGCTGCGCGTGGATCGGCGGCCCGTGCAGCAAACAGCGGCAGCTCTGCTTGAGGCGAGTTGAGGCGCGTCAGGTCCTGCTCGGCCTCGAGCGCAGCGAGATAGCCACGCGCTTCACCGATGACCTCAGCGGGCACGCCGGCGAGTTGCGCGACGGCGAGTCCATAGCTGCGGCTCGCGGGCCCCGGCTTCACCGCATGCAGGAACACGATACCGTCGCGATGTTCGGTCGCATCGAGATGCACATTGGCAACGCCGTCGAGGTCGTTGGCGAGTGCTGTCAGTTCGAAGTAGTGGGTCGCGAACAGCGTGAATGCGCCGACGCGGGTCGCGATATGCCGCGCCGTGGCCCAGGCCAGTGACAAGCCGTCGAAGGTGCTCGTGCCGCGGCCGATCTCGTCCAGCAGGATCAGACTGCCCGCGGTGGCGTTGTGCAGGATGTTCGCGGTCTCGGTCATCTCGACCATGAAGGTCGAACGGCCACCGGCCAGGTCATCCCCGGCGCCGATGCGCGTGAAGATCCGGTCGATTGGCCCGAGTACGGCGCGCTCCGCCGGTACGAAACTGCCGACATGCGCGAGGATCGCGATCAGCGCGGTCTGCCGCATGAAGGTCGACTTGCCGCCCATGTTCGGTCCGGTGATCACCAGCATCCGCGTGCGTTCATCGAGCGCGAGATCATTCGGCACGAACGGCGCGTCAATGAACTTCTCGACGACCGGATGCCGGCCGCCGCGGATCATCAGCGTCGGTGTTGCGACCAGCTCAGGCTCGCTCCAGTGCAGACTCAAAGCGCGCTCTGCAAATGCCGCGAGCACGTCAAGCTCGGCGATGGCTGTGGCGCTCGCCTGCAGCGGGCCGAGGCGATCTGTCAGCTGTTGCAGCAGCTCATCGTAGAGTTCGCGCTCGCGGGCCAGGGACTTCTCGCGCGCACCGAGCACTTTGTCCTCGAAGCTCTTGAGCTCCGGGGTGATGAAACGCTCGGCGCTCTTGACCGTCTGGCGTCGCAGGTAGTCCGCAGGCACGCGCTCCGCCTGACTGCGACCGACCTCGATGAAAAACCCCTGCACGCGGTTGTAGCCGAGCTTCAGTGACGACAGACCCGTGCGCTCCCGCTCGCGCGCTTCAAGCTCGAGCAGAAAGCCGTCGGTGTGGCTGGCGATCTGGCGCAGTTCGTCGAGCGCGGCATCGTAACCGTCGGCGATCACGCCGCCATCGCGCACCATCGCCGCCGGCTCAGCGGCAATCGCGCGCTGCAGCAGCGCACATTCCTCGATGTGCGCAGGGATCTGCGCGTGCAACGCAGCAAGCAACGGTGAGTCGAGTCTGGCGGTCTGCGCGCGCAGCGCCGGCAGCGCCTCGAGCGCGAGCCGCAGACCAGTCAGGTCGCGTGGACGCGCCGAGGACAAGCCGATTCGCGCCAGGATCCGTTCGATGTCGCCGATGCCGCGCAGGGTTTCACGCAGCGCCGTCAGCTGCGCCGAGTCGGTGAGCGTCCGCACCGCGTGATAGCGCTGCCGCAAAATGACCACATCGCGCAGCGGCCGGTTCAGCCAGCGGCGCAGCGCTCTGGAGCCCATCGCCGTGACGGCCGTATCGAGCAGCGCTGCGAGCGTCGCATCGCGCTGCATGCTCTGGCTGACATCGAGTTCCAGATTGCGGCGCGTCGCGGCATCGAGCTGCAGCGCTTCGTCCCGGTCCTCGACCCGCAGCGCACGGATATGCGGCAGTGACGTGCGCTGCGTGTCGCGGACGTACTGCAGCAGCCCACCCGCCGCGCTGATTGCCAGCGGCAGGTGATCGGCGCCATAGCCCTGCAGATCCAGCGCGCCAAGTTGATCCGTCAGCAGCCGCGAGGCGCTGGCGAGTTCAAAGTGCCAGGGCGGACGCGATCGGGCTGAGGCGTCGGCCTGCGCGGCCTGCTGCTCGGGCACCAGCAGTTCGGCCGGCCGCAGCCGCTCGAGCTCGGCCGCCAGAGGCACACGCCCTGCGCCCTCGAGCACCGTGAAGCGGCCGGCGGCGAGATCCAGCCAGGCGAGGCCCCAGCGATCGCCGTCGCGCAGCAGCGCCGCAAGCAGGGTTTCGCGCCGCTCATCGAGCTGCGCCGCATCGGTCACCGTGCCGGGCGTCACGACCCGCACGACCTGGCGATCGACCGGACCCTTGGAGGTCGCCGGATCGCCGACCTGCTCGCAGATCGCCACCGATTCACCCTTGCGGATCAGCCGCGCGAGATAGGTATCGACGCTGTGGAACGGCACGCCGGCCATCGGAATCGGCGCGCCGGCCGACTGGCCGCGTGCGGTCAGCGTGATATCGAGCAGCTGGGCGGCGCGGCGGGCGTCATCGTAGAACAGCTCGTAGAAGTCGCCCATCCGGTAGAACAACAGCCCGTCCGGATGCTCCGCCTTGATGCGCAGGTACTGGCGCATCATCGGCGTGTGTTCAGGGGCGGCATTCATCGGCGGAATTATGGCCTCTCGTTCCAGCGCTTGCGAGGACGTACGATACGCGCCCCACGTCAGGTGTTCCGATGGTCAGCGACGAAGATCTGCAACGGCTCTCGATCCGTACCGGCCGGCATCTGCTTGCCGGCGGCCATCGGATCGTGACCGCGGAATCCTGCACCGCCGGTTGGATCGCCAAACTGCTGACCGACATCCCGGGCAGCTCGGACTGGTTCGAGTGCGGCTATGTCTGCTATTCGAACGCGGCCAAGATCCGCGACCTCGAGGTGCGCGAGGCCACGCTTGAAAGGCAGGGCGCAGTGAGCGAGCAGGCGGTGCGCGAGATGGCAAGCGGGGCGCTGGCGCGCAGTGGGGCGTCGCTCGTGGTGGCCGTCAGTGGCATTGCAGGCCCGACCGGTGCGATGCCTGGCAAGCCGGTCGGCACAGTCTGGTTCGCCGTCGCGCAGCGGCGCGGTCAGGCGCTCGAGATGCTCGCGCGCGTCAAGTTCTTCAAGGGTGACCGCGACGCCGTGCGCCGCAAGTCGGTGCAGTTTGCGCTGCAGCTTGTGCTGGCTCTGGAGCTGCCTGCGCGCTGATCAAACTGGCGATGGTTGTCGGGAGCTTCGTGCATACAGTAGTCGTGAATTCGTACCACTGTATATGCGATGAACAGCCGCAAATATTCTTCGTTCGAGGCACGTTTGCGTGTCACGCTCTTGGGTATCGTGTGAAATAATCCGCCCTCGCTCGCTGCATTCACGACAGGGGATCCGCATGGAAGACAACCGCAAGAAGGCACTGGCTGCCGCGCTCAGCCAGATCGAAAAGCAGTTCGGCAAGGGGTCGGTCATGCGTCTCGGCGATGCCTCGGCCACGTATGACGTCGAAGCGGTCTCCACCGGATCACTCGGGCTCGACATCGCGCTCGGTGTGGGAGGTCTGCCGCGCGGCCGCGTCGTCGAGATCTACGGGCCGGAATCGTCCGGCAAGACCACGCTGACGCTCGAGGTCATCTCCGAAGTGCAGCGTCTCGGCGGCACGGCGGCGTTCGTCGACGCCGAGCATGCGCTGGACCCGGCCTATGCCGAGAAGCTCGGCGTCAATGTCGACGAACTGCTGGTCTCGCAGCCCGACAATGGCGAGCAGGCGCTCGAGATCACTGACATGCTGGTCCGCTCCGGCGCTGTCGATATCGTCGTGATCGACTCGGTCGCGGCACTGACGCCGAAGGCAGAGATCGAAGGGGAGATGGGCGAAATGCAGATTGGCCTGCATGCGCGGCTGATGTCACAGGCGCTGCGCAAGCTGACCGGCAACATCAAGCGCTCGAATACGATCGTCGTGTTCATCAACCAGATCCGCCTCAAGATCGGCGTGATGTTCGGCAGCCCCGAAACCACCACCGGCGGCAACGCGCTGAAGTTCTACAGCTCGGTGCGGCTCGACATCCGGCGCATCGGCGCGATCAAGAACGGCGACGAAATCATCGGCAACCAGACCCGCGTCAAGGTGGTCAAGAACAAGGTTGCGCCGCCATTCCGCGAGACCGAGTTCGAAATCATGTACGGCGAGGGCATCTCCCGCGAGGGCGAAATCATCGATCTGGGCTCGACCCACAATGTCATCGAGAAAGCCGGCTCCTGGTACAGCTATAACGGTGAGCGCATTGGTCAGGGCAAGGAGAACGTCCGCGAGTTCCTGAAGAAGAACCCGCAGATCGCCCGCGAGATCGAAGATCAGATCCGCGCCAAGGTCCTGCCGCCGAAGGTTCCGCGCCTGGTCAGCGGCGGCGACCAGCAGGCCACGGGGTAAGCGCTGGGCCGGCCCTCACGGCCGTTCGGTCGCAGGCGGCGCGAGCAGACTGTCAATCCTGACGATGCGGGCGCGGCCTGTGCCGAAGCGGTCACCCTGCTCGCGCGGCGCGACTACGCCGTGGGGGCGCTGCGTTCAGAGCTCGCGACGCGCGGCTTCGGCGAGCCGGCGATCGATGCGGCCATCGACGAGCTGACCGAATCGCGGGCGCTGGACGATCAGCGCTACGCGTCCAATCTGGTGCAGCGGCACCTGGCCCGTGGCCACGGGCCCGGTCGGATCCGCCAGGAGCTCAAAGCACTGCGCGTCGAGGCCGAATTGATCGATGCAGCGCTCGATGACGGCGCAGACTGGGCGGCACTGTGCCGGCAGGTCCGCGAGCGCCGCTTTGGCACGGACTATCCGGCCGATCGCGCCGAAAAGGCCAAACAGCTCAGATTTTTGCAGTATCGGGGCTTTTCAGCGGATCATATTCGCGCGGCTTGGGATTCTCCGAGCGACGCGGACCTGCCCTGGGAAGACTGACTCGATCCATGACTGACTCCAAACCGCCCTTTATGGGCGCCGCCGATGTGCGGCGTGCCTTCCTCGACTACTTCCGCGAACACGGCCACACGCTGGTGCCGGGCAGCTCGCTGGTGCCCGGCAACGACCCCACGCTGCTGTTCACGAACGCCGGCATGGTGCAGTTCAAGGACGTGTTCCTCGGGCAAGACCATCGCGACTATGTGCGCGCGGCGAGCTCACAGCGCTGCGTGCGGGCCGGTGGCAAGCACAATGATCTCGAGAACGTCGGCTACACGGCACGGCACCACACGTTCTTCGAGATGCTCGGCAACTTTTCGTTTGGCGATTACTTCAAGCGCGACGCGATCCGCTTCGCCTGGGAGTTCGTGACCGTCCGGCTCAAGCTCGATCCGGATCGTCTGTGGGTCACGGTGTTCGAGGACGACGACGAAGCCGAAGCAATCTGGGTCCGCGAGATCGGCATCAAGCCCGAGCGCTGTACACGCCTGGACGCGAGCTCGAACTTCTGGGCGATGGGCGACACCGGCCCCTGCGGACCCTGCAGCGAGATCTTTTATGACCACGGCCCGCATATTGCCGGTGGACCGCCTGGTTCACCCGATGAAGACGGTGACCGCTACGTCGAGATCTGGAATCTCGTCTTCATGCAGTACGACCGCTCGGCCGACGGCGTGCTGACGCCGCTGCCCAAGCCATCGGTCGATACCGGCGCCGGCCTCGAGCGCTTGTCCGCGGTCCTGCAGGGCGTCACCAACAATTATGAAATCGACCTGTTTCGCGGGTTGATCGGTGCCGCGGCGACGCTCGCGGGCTGCACGGATCACAGCAACCCCTCGCTGCGCGTGATCGCCGATCACATCCGTGCCTGCTCGTTCCTGATTCTCGATGGCGTTGTGCCATCCAACGAGGGCCGCGGCTATGTGCTGAGAAGGATCATCCGCCGCGCGATCCGCCATGGCTACCAGCTCGGGCTGCGCGAACCGTTCTTTCACAAACTGGTCGCGGCGCTCGAGGCCCAGATGGGCACAGCCTATCCGGAGCTCAGCGTGCGCCGTACTGCGATCGAACGCACGCTGCTGCAGGAAGAGCAGCGTTTCGCCGAGACGCTGACGACCGGCATGGCGCTGCTCGAGGAGTCGATCGCCAGGCTCGGCACGCGCCGCGAGATCGACGGCGAAACCGTGTTCAAGCTCTACGACACCTTCGGTTTTCCGGTCGACCTGACTGCGGACATCGCCCGCGAGCGCGGCCTTTCGATCGACCAGGCCGGTTTCGAAGCGGCGATGGATGCGCAGCGCGAACGGGCCCGGGCGGCGAGCAAGTTCGGCGTCGATCTGCGCGCCGGTGCGCAGTTCAGCGACCGCACGGATTTTCTGGGCCATGACGGACTCGGCGGCGAAGGTCGTGTGGTCGCGCTGCTGGTGGGTGGCGCGAGCGTCGCTGGGCTGAGCAGCGGCGAGCGCGGCGAAGTCGTGCTCGATCGCACGCCGTTCTACGCCGAGTCGGGCGGCCAGGTCGGCGACGCGGGTGAGCTGTCGGGCGCAGGTGTGCGCTTCATTGTCGAGGACACCCAAAAGCGCGGCGCGGCGTTCTCGCACCTGGGTCGCGTTGTCGAAGGAAAACTGCGCGCAGGCGATGCGCTGACCGCGCGCGTCGATCCAGTGCTGCGCAGTGCCACGGTGCTGAATCACTCGGCGACGCATCTGCTGCATGCCGCACTGCGTGTGGTGCTCGGCACGCATGTGACGCAGAAAGGCTCGCGTGTTGCACCTGACCGATTGCGGTTCGATTTCTCGCACGGTGCGCCGGTGAGCAGCGACGAACTGCAGCGTATCGAGCGTCTCGTCAATGAGCAGATTCGCGCCAATTCAGACGCTGAAACTCGCTTGATGACCTACGACGACGCGGTGGCAGCCGGGGCCATGGCCTTGTTCGGCGAGAAGTACGAGTCCGAGGTCCGTGTGCTGCGAATCGGTGATTTCTCGACCGAGCTCTGTGGTGGCACGCATGTGCGCCGCGCTGGCGACATCGGAATGTTCAAGATTCTCAGCGAGGGCGGTGTCGCGGCCGGTGTCCGGCGGATCGAGGCCGTGACCGGGCAGGGCGCCTTTGATTACGTCGAGGCGGGCGAAGCGCGGCTGCGTGAACTCGCCGGTCTCGTGCGCGGCAGTCGTGACGACGTCGCAGGCAAGGTGCGCGACGCCCTGGAGCGCATTCGCCAGCTCGAGAAGGAAAATCGCCAGCTCAAGGACCGCTTGGCGTCGGGCAAGGGCACGGATCTTGCCGCCGGCGCCGTCGAGGTCGGTGGCGTCAAGGTGGTCGCGAGCCGGATCGAGGACGCCGACTCAGGCGCGCTGAGGAACGCGGTCGATCAGCTCAAGGATCGGCTGAAATCCGCAGTGATCGTGCTCGCAAGCGTCGATGCCGCCGGCAAGATTGCGCTGGTGGCGGGCGTGACCGCAGACCAGACGGGCCGCATCAAGGCTGGCGAAGTGGTCGGCAACATTGCCGCCCAGGTCGGCGGTCGCGGTGGCGGCCGACCGGACTTCGCGCAGGCCGGCGGCACCGAGCCTGACAAGCTCGATGCCGCACTCGCAAGCGTCGTGCCTTACGTTCGCGCCAAGCTGGGCTAGCGCGTGCCGAAGTTGACCTTGCCGGTGATGCCGACCGTACGGCCCTGACCGAACGTGACGTCGAACGTCGAACCCGTATGGAAGCGGGGCTGGTTCGAAGCGGCTGTCAGGTAGTCCTCGTCGGCGAGGTTGCGGGCCCACAGCGCCACCTCATACCGATCGTTCTTGGCGCCGACGCGCGCATTGACGACCGAGTACTTGTCGAGGTACGCCGTCAGGTTCGCTGCCAGCGGCTGCTGGCCCTGCAGGGACCAGTCGGCGTTCAGGAACCAGCGCCACTGGTCTGTCAGTGGGGCTTCAACGTCAACGAAGGCGCTCCACTGGTCATTGATGGTGCGCCCAAGCTGCGAACCCCCGACATCGGCCGGGCCGACCACGCGCCCGCCGGTCGCAGGCAATCTGCGGCAGATCGAGCTGTCGACGCCGCAGGGCCCGCTGGTGAAGGCGGTCGCATTCGGGACGAAGACGCCGCCGACGACCGTGCCAGCGTCGCCGCCGGAGAGGCCGAGATCGGTCGAGCCGGCTGCGAACCGCGGGTTCATGAACGCGTAGTTCAGGCCGATCTGTACGTAGTCGTTGACCCGTGCCGCGGTTTCGAGCTCGAAGCCGGAGGCGATGGCATTGCCAGTATTGCGGGTCACGTTGAAGATGTTGTTCGGATCCTGCGAGCGCGACGCGATCTGCAGGTCGCTCCAGTCGACGTAGTAGGTTGCGAGGTTCGCACGGATGCGCCGGTCGAACAGCGTCGTCTTGATGCCGAACTCGTAGTTCTTGCTTTCCTCCGGCCCGAATGTCGCCTCGTCAGGCCGCGTGACGACGGTATTAAAACCGCCGGCCCGCGCGCCCTCCGCATACAGGGCGTAGACGAGTAGGTCCTGCGTCGGCTGCCAGTCGACGGTCAGTCTAGGCGTCGTGTATTCGAAGGTCGCCGACTGGAAGAATATCGGGCTGGTTGGCGACACCGGTGCCGCAAAGTTGCGCAGCCTGTTGATCGACTTCTCGTCCTCCGCGCGGCGCACCTCGCCCGTGATGCGCCAGCGGTCGCTGACGCGCCATTCGAGCTTGCCGAAGACGCCCTTGGTCGTGACGGTGTCGACGCTCGCGTTCGATGGGATCGGGGCGCCTACCGGGTTGGTGGTCGCGAAGATTCGCGCCACCCCGCTGGTGAAGACCTCGCCTGCAACCAGCGCACTGGAGTCGACGGCGCCGTTGGAGCCGCTCTGGCGGTCAGAGTCGTAGTAGTACAGGCCCACGTAACTGGTGATCGGGCCGCTCTCGTAGCCGAGGCGCACTTCGTGGCTCTGTTCATCCCACTCCGAGAGGCCCTGCCCCAGATAGGTCTGGGTCAGCACCGTGCGAGTCGCCATTGGCTGCGCAGGGAACGCCGGCAGCGGCAGGTTCGTCACGCCAAATGGCACACCGTTCTGCGAGTAGTCGAAGTCGAGGTAGAAATCGCTGTCGCTGTCGAACTTGGCGGACTGGGTCTTGATCGACCAGGCGTCGTTGATCGCGTAGTCGAACTCCAGCGCGATGATCTGGTTGCTCGCGTTGCGGCCGGTGGCGCCGGGCGAGATGTAGAACAGGCCGTTGGTCGGCAGCGCACCGCAGTAATACGTCGGAGTGCCGAAGGCGGAACGGCCGCAATTGTTGGGGACCAGATACTGTGCGACCTGCTCGCTCTCGGTATCCGTGAAATAGCCCCACAGTCGCGCGGAGAAGGCCTCCGTGGGCTTGAACTCCAGATCAACCGCCGCGCCCTTGCTCTGCGAGCCCTGCAGGTTGTTGCCCGGGTCGAGCTCGTTCTTGAACGTGCCGTCGAACTCTTTCCAGTAGATCGCCGCGTTGGCCCGGAACGTGTCGCTGATCGCTCCGCCAATGCTGCCCGAGAACTCGCGGATGTCGTCGCTGCCGAGGGTCGCGCGTGCGGTGGCGCGGAACTCATCGGGCGCGCGCTTTGTGACGTAGTTGATCGCGCCCGCGAAGCTGTTCTGGCCATACAGCGCGCTTTGCGGACCCTTGACGATCTCGACCCGTTCCAGGTCGATCAGGCCGAGGTCCAGCGCGCGTGAGTTGGCCAGATAGACACCGTTCAGAAAGAAGCCGACGTTGTTGTCGCTGGTCAGAATGTTGGTCTGCGCGAGGCCGCGGATGACCGGCAGCGACAGGCCGCCGTTGATGTCCTGGTAGATCAGGCCAGGCGTGCGCTGCGCGATGTCCTGTAAACCGTCGATGCGTGATGCTTCGAGCTGCTCGGCGGAAAACGCCGTGATGGCCAGAGGTACCTGCTGCAGGCTTTCTTCGCGGCGGCGTGCCGTGACCGTGATTTCCTCGAGCCCGCGCGCCGGCGCCGCAGACGACTCCGTTTGGGCTTGGGCCGTACCGGCACCCGCGCCGATCAGGCAGCCCAGCAGCAGCACAGGGCCCCGCAACAGCTTAAATTCGCTCATTAGAAAACTCCCTTTCATCTTTTGATCAGCGATCCGGCGAGGGAAAGTTGATGTCAATGGACAGACCGACCGGAACTTCAACACGCCTTGCACACGATTGCAATAGGGTTTCCGCTGGGCTACCTTGATGCACAGCTTATTGCTGGCTGCCTTGAAATACTGACCGCGATCTAACCGTATGCAATCTGCTGGCCGTGTCCCATGGATGAGTCGGCTGGCCTACAGCCTCGGCAACGTTTGCGAGGCCGTGCTGAGCCGGTCTTTCGAGCTGTTCGTGCTGTTTTTTTACACGCAGGTCTGCGGTCTGTCGGGCAGTGTTGCTGGCGTCGCAATCCTGCTGGCGATGATCTTCGATGCGATCACGGATCCGCTGGTCGGAACCTACTCCGATGCACTGCAGTCGCGCTGGGGCCGGCGCCACACCCTGATGTTTGCGTCGGCCGTGCCGACTGCGCTGTTCTTTGTGGCGCTGTTCGCGCCGCCGGAAGGGCTGCAGGGTCTGGCGCTCGGTGGCTGGCTCGCCTTCACGGCCATTGGTTTGCGTGTATCGGTGACGTTCTTTCATATTCCGTGGTCGACACAGATCGCCGAGCTCACGAGCGACCCACGCGAGCGCGTGACGCTGGCAGTGCTGCGGAATATTTTCTCGGCAGCGGCAAATTTCGCGGTCGTTGCGCTCGCTTTCGATGTGTTCTTTGTCGATACGGTCGAGTATCCGCGTGGGCAGGAAAATCCGGCTGCCTATCTGCCGTTCGCGGTCGCGATCGGTGGCACGCTGGTGCTGGTGATTCTGTTGTCGGCGGCGGGAACCTGGCAGCGCCTTCAGGTGTTCGAGCGCGCTCAACCGCCCAGCACCGCACGGGTCAGTCTGGCGGGTCTTTGGGCAGCCTGGCAGGACATCCTGATGAAGTTCAGGAATTTTCGTTGCCTGATATTCGGCAGCCTGTTTTTGCTCACGGCATTCTCGATCTACAACGCGATGAGCCTGTATCTCGGCGGCTATTTCTGGGAGCTCAGCAGCACGCAGATCAAGAACTGGCAGTTCGCGGTGATCCTTGGCGCCGCGGCCACGCTGGTGGTCGGCAAGCTGGTCGTGGACCGTTTGCCGCATCCGCCGCTGTTCACCGCCTGCATTGGCTTGGGGGTCGGATTTTTTGCGGCGCCATTGCTGCTGCGTCTGTCTGGTCTGCTGCCCTCCGGTTCGGAGTTCGTGATGCCGGTGCTGCTGGGCGCCAATTTTCTTGCGGGCCTCGCACTCGGCATCGTCATGATCGTCTCGGCGGTGATTGCTTCGGAATCCGCAGACGAATACGAACGCCGCAAGGGCATCAAGGCAACCGCGATGCTTTTCGGTTTCATTTTTCTGGCGATGAAGACCGCCTCCGGGCTCGGCAAGCTGATGGCTGGCGTCATTGTCGACATCGTTCAGCTGCCCGCGGCAGCCGATGCCGCCTCGATCACGCCGGGCCAGATCACCCATCTCGGCTGGTGGTGTGCGGGCACCTTGCTGGTTCTGGGAATACTCGGTGTGGTGAGTTTCTCCGGCTATCGGTCGCCGCAGCGTGATCCATCGCTGCCCGATCCGGTCGCCCAGCGCGTGTAAGATGCAGCGCTTGTCGGTCTGGGCTGATCGTTGAGGGGACGCTTGAAGCCGCTGTCGAAGGTCACGTCACACGAAGTTGCGGCGCTAGCGGGAGTATCCCGCTCAGCGGTTTCGCGAACCTTCACCGCCGGGGCCAGCGTTGCGCCGCGTACCCGCGCCAAGGTGCTCGCCGCCGCCGAGAAGCTCGGCTACCGGCCCAATGTACTGGCGCGTAGCCTGATCCTGCGGCGCACCCAGCTGATCGGCCTGGTCATGGCCGAGTGGGACAACCCGTTCTACACCCGCATGCTGCGGCTGTTCAGCGAGCGCTTGCAGACAGAAGGCTACCAGCTGGTTCTGCTGACCTCCGGCACGGAGGCGGATGCCGACAACGCCGTTCGCCAGCTGCTGCAGTATCAGGTGGATGGGGTGATCGTCGTCTCCGCACGGCCTTCGGCCGCCGCCGCCAGCGAATGTTCGCGCTCGAGAACGCCGCTGGTGCTCGTCAACAGGGACACGGCCGGACGCCGTGCTTCGAGTGTGACCTGTGACAACGGCCAGATCGGTCAGGAGATCATCAGGCTGGTGGTCCGCGCCGGTTATCGGCGCATCGCATTGCTGAATGGCGATCCGTCCACGCCGACAACCGTGGAACGCAACGAGGCGATCCGCGCAGGCGTTGCGGCCAAGCGCGGCCTGCGTGTGGTCGCAGATGTCTACGGCACGTTCGGCTATGACCCGGGCCGAGCTGCCGTTGCCGAGTTGTGGCAGCGTCGCGAGCGACCCGATGTGATCATCTGTTCATCTGACCTTACGGCGCTCGGCGTGCTCGACGGCGCGCGCAGTGATCTGGGCGTCGATGTGCCCGCGCAGCTCGGTGTCATCGGGCTCGGTGACATCCCGCAGGCGAGCTGGAGTGCGTACGGTCTGACGACGGTGCATCTGCCGATCGAGGAAATGATCGACCTTGCGGTCAAGGATCTGCTGGCGCGGCTGGCGGCACCGACGATGCGACCGCGGCCGATGACCGCGCTCGCGAACGTCGTCAAGCGCACCTCGACCCGCTGAGGCGACTCAGCGCGCTGCCGAGACGATGTACCAGCTACCCAACTTCAGCGAGCCGTTCGGGCCACCCGCCGTCTCGAATCCGCTCTTGCCTGGAATGAACCCTGGCACCTGCCAGTGGTAACCGGCGGCAGCGTCAAGGAAACCGAACTGCTCTGCCATGGCGGCCATGTCGAGTCGCGCGGAACCCGCGATGAACGGCTCGTTGTTGACGAGACATTCCCAGTCGACGCGCACCTGCTCCCAGACCCCGAGATCCGAGTACCGCACAGCAACTTCCAGATGCGCCATCACGCCGCCTGGGCGCAGCAGGCGCAGGCACTCTGCAAGGATCCGCTGCGTGGCAGCCCGACTCGTCTCGTGCAGCACGGCGCTGGATACGATCAGGTCGAAGTGGCCGTCTGGGAAATCCGTCTGCTCGGCGTTCTGCTGCGAGTAGTGGACCGACTTGCCGAGGTGGGCTGTGCGCGCGTGCGCTCAGCGAAGCAGCGGCGCGCCCAGATCGATGGCGTGAATTTCCGCATCCGGCCACTTTTCCGTATAGGTCAGCGTGCTCTGGCCGAACGAGCAGCCGCGATCCGAAAACCGCGTCTCGACGTGATCGATCAGCTTCCAGCCGCGCGCATCGTTCATCGCGCCGCCGTTGCGATTGACGTGGTACAGCGATGCGGCCGAGTCGAACAGTGCGCCAGCGCGCAGGTCATCGGGGCCCGATTCGGCAGGGTAGCTGCCTGGCATGCGATGGTTATCAAAGGCCTCGATATACGCGGGTTGCTCGAAATCCGGATTCAAGCGCAATGAACCGAGTCCCGCAGGGCGCTCGTTATAACGAGCCTGCAGCTGCGGCAACTGCCGTTCGATGCAATCGCTGACGTTGTCCCACATCAGCTCCTGCTGGTAGCGCATGGCCGACTGCCAGAACTGGTGGAAAGGTTGTGCTTCGAGCAGCGGCCGAATGTCCTGACTGGTCCGGGCTTCACGGCCATGGCTTTCGCGAAAAGCCGGTTTCACAACTTCGTCGACCAGCTGCCGATCCAGTGGGTCGAGCTCCGTCTGAATGAAGGACTTGAAGCTCATCAGGAACCGGCGCCGCGCGTACTCATCGTGGGTCGTCTCGGGCATCATCGGGTGGGCGGTCTGGCCAGTCATGATTCAGATCTCTTGTTCGGCAAGTTTTGTTGCGGCGCTGTGGTACCGCGATTGCGCATCGTTGATTGCCGCCCGTTGCAGCTGCACGACTGGCCGAAGGGCGCGGCGGATCGTCTCCTGCCGGCGCTTTTCGCGCAGTTTTTCGGTGGCTTCATCGGGCGTATACGCATCGAGGGCATCCGGCGTGACGACGATTCCGGCTGCGCCCAGCTTTTCGTAGCTGTCGAGGCGGTCGCGCAGCACGCAGATCTCTTCAAGCAGCACGACGAACATGCCGTGCATCGCCTCGAGCGCAGGCTGTTCGAAGAAAACCGGCTGGGCGCCTTTGGGAACTCTTGGGGTCGTGCTGGACACCAGGGTCACCTCGGCTTGAAAGGTTGGATCAGGTCAGGGAGAAGCCAGCGCGCGCGACCGGCAGTTCGCGCAGGCGCCTGCCGATCGCCGCGAAAATGGCATTGGTCAGCGCAGGCGCGGCGATCGAGGTCGCAATCTCGCCGACGCCGCCCACGGGGCCGTCGCTGCGCACGATCGAGACGCGCACTCGCGGTGCCTGGTCGAAACGCAGCACCGGCTGGGTGTCGAAATTGCCGGGCACCGTCTGGCCGTTACGGATTTCGATATCGCCCCACAGTGCGGCATCGAGTCCGTAGAGAAAGCCGCCCTGGATCTGGCTCTCGACAATCGCCGGGTTGATCACGATTCCGCAGTGCAGGGTGCAGGCGATCTCGTGGATGGTCAGCGCCGAGTCCTCTGCGACGCTGACATCGAGCGCCGCAGCGCAGACGCAGTTCCAGCCATCCGCCATCGCGATGCCGACGCCGCGATTGCGACCGCGTTCGCGCTTGAAGTCGAAGATGCGCTCCAGCTCATCCAGCACCGCCGCGCCTTTGGGATTGCCCTCGGTGAGGGCGCGTCGCAGCGCCAGCGGGCTCTGGCCCGCAGTCAGCGCAACCTCGTCGACAAAGCTCTCGACGAAGAAGCCATGCTGGCTGAGCATCGTTGCCCGCCATATGCCAAGCGGTACCTGCACGTTGCTGCGGTTGTAGCTGAGCTTCAGGTTCGGAATCCGATACGCATCGCCGCTGCTCGCCATCGTGTGGATCATCGGATCGAGGTTCGGCGGCATGCCGAAGGCTTCGATCAGCGACGGCCCTGCGACGTTGACTTCCATCGCGGTCACGCGACCTTCCGCATCGAGCGCGGCCCGGTAGCGGCTGGCCATCGGCGGCCGGTAGAAATCGTGGCGGATATCTTCCTCGCGCGACCAGATCAGTTTCACCGGCGCGCCGACTTCCTTGGCGATCTGCGCGGCCTGCACGGCAAAGTCCGTGCCGGTGCGGCGACCAAAGCCACCGCCGAGCATCGTCGTGTGCACGGTCACCGTTTCGGGCGCGACGCCGAGAGTCTTCGCGACCGCTAACGCCGTGTCGGTCTCTGCCTGGGTGGGCGCCCAAACGTCGACATGATCCGCACCGATTCGCACGGTGGCGTTCATTGGTTCCATGCACATATGCGCCAGAAACGGTGCCTCGTACACGGCCTCGACGACTTTCGCTGCCGCAGCGAACGCGGCACTCGTATCGCCGGTGGCGCGACCGACCGCACCCGGCTGGGTGGCTGCTTCGCGCAGACGTGCCTGGATGTCGACGCTGTTGTCCTGCGACGCGCCTTCGGTGTTCCACTTCGGCTGCAGCGCCTGCAGTCCTTTCATGGCATGCCAGTAGCTGCGGCCGACGACCGCAACGGCATTGTCCAGCTGCACCACGTGACTGACGCCGCTGACGGCCATGGCCGGTGCCGGATCGACGCTCGCGAGGCTGCCGCCAAAGGTGGGGCAGGCCATGATCGTCGCGGTACGCAGGCCGGGCAGCTGCACATCCACGCCGAAAACAGCAGTACCCATGACTTTCGCGGGCACATCCTGGCGCGGCAGTCGTTTGCCGATCAGCGTCCACTCGGACGCGGGCTTCAGTGCCGGATCCGTCGGCACGGGTAGTGCGGCGGCGGCAGTGGCGAGCGACCCGAACCCGAGGCTGCGGCCACTGGCGGTGTGACTGACGCGGCCGTCCGCAGCCCGGCATTCTCCGACGGGCACGCCCCACTCTGCGGCGGCAGCCGTGACCAGCATCTCGCGCGCCGCCGCGCCAGCCTTGCGCAGAGGTTCGAAGCCTGACATGACGCTGTCACTGTTGCCCGTGACGCGTCGACCCCGCTTGGTGCGAAAGCGTGGGTCCGATGGGGGCATTTCGGCTTTCACCTGGTCCCAGCGGACGCCGAGCTCCTCGGCCGCGATCGCGCTGAGCGCTGCCATCACACCCTGGCCCATTTCTGCCTGCGCGACATACACCGTCACGGTGTCGTCAGCATTGATGCGTAGCCAGTTGGCGAGATCCGCTTCAGTTGCAACGGGCTCCGTTGAAGCTTCAGCCCGCCAACCGATCAGCAAGCTGCCGGCCACGGCACCAGCGCCAGCGAACAGGGTGCGGCGAGTCATCGGGGCTTTCAGTAGCTGCATTGCGGTAGCCTGTCTGGACAGCATCTGGTGCGGCAAGTATGCTCCGGTTTGCACTCGTGTGCAACGCGCGGAGACATCTATGGCCATCAGTTTTTCCGTCAACGGCAAGCGTCGCAAGCTCGATGTCGAGCCCGACATGCCGCTGCTGTGGGTATTGCGCGATGAGCTAGGTCTCAATGGCGCGAAGTTCGCCTGCGGTGCAGGGCTCTGCGGTGCCTGCACTGTGCATCTGAATGGCCAGGCGGTGCGTTCCTGCGTACTGCCGGTCGAGGCTGCCAAGGGCGGGAAGATCACGACCATCGAAGACGAGTCGGCGAAGCCGGTGGCCCGGGTTCGGAAGGCATGGATCGAGGCGCAGGTGCCGCAATGCGGCTACTGCCAGCCCGGCATGGTGATGGCCGTCGCCGCGATTCTGAGTGAAGCGCCGCAGCTGCAGCCGGCAGAGGTCCGCGAGCGGCTGACCAATTTCTGCCGCTGCGGCACCTACGATCGCATCGACAGCGCGATTGCGACGCTCTTCCCAGTCCGCTAAGGCCAGCCCGCTGACTGTTACTCGAGATCGCACCCGATTCGAAAGCCGAACACCTGGCTGACGCGGTCGATCGGATCGCGGCCGCGGAAGGTGGGGCGCTGGCGTGCGGTTTCGGTGATCCAGCTGCCACCCCGCGTGCCGCGTCGATCGCAGCCCGAGTTCTGCTGCGCGCTGCCGTCGACCGGTGCTGCCGGATAGGGCATTTCGTAGCAATCCTGCACCCACTCCCAGACGTTGCCCACCATGTCGTGCTGGCCGAACGCGTTGGGCGCGAACAAGCCCACCGGTGAGACGCCCGCCTGACCGTCGTCGCAAGCCGTTGGTGAAATCGGCGCCGGCCGTGCGCGCGCGCCAGAGAGGTCGTAGAGGTTCGCGTACTTGCAGCCAAGGCTCGCATCTTCGCCCCACGGAAAAGTGGCCGTGCTGCCCGCATCTGCGGCGTACTCCCATTCGGCCTCGGTCAGCAGGCGATAGGGCTTGCTGGTTCTCTTGGCGAGCCACTGCACATAGGCCGACGCGTCCTGCCAGTCGACACACACGGCGGGCTCGTCTTCGCGCGGCGGTCGACCGTAGCCCGGGTCTTCCCAGGTCGCCTCGGGCAGCATCGTCGGCGTCTTGCCATCCCAGGCGTAGCAGCCGCGTGCAGCCTTGTAGCCGGTGGCGTTGACGAAGCGGCGAAACTCACCGACCGTGACTTCAGTGCGCCCTGCAGCGAAACCGCGCACGACCGTGACGTCGCGCACCGGGCCCTCGTAGCGCTCGGGTTCGCCACCATCGAAACCCATCCTGAATCGGCCAGCCGCGGTCGTGACCATTTCCGGGCAGTCGGCGCAGTCGCGGAAGCGCTTGGCGCTCTCGCCGGCCTCTTTGGCCGGCATGGGCGCGCAAGCAGCGAGCAGCGCAAGGAGAGTAAACGGGGCGAAGCGCTTCAGCATCCGGAACACCGTGTGAGGGTCAGCGTTTTTGACACGATTTGCACACCCGTGCCTAATCTTTCGATGCCCACCGGATATCAACTTCAGAGAGCCATGCCATGACTTCAGAACATCGATCAGGCGTTCTACCCGCGCGGTAAGCTTGCGGGCGTCTACCCTTACTCTGACGACGCGTGAAGATGAGGCCTATGTGGAACTCATTGAGGACGCGCGCAAGGTCCTGCGTCACGCTCAGCAGGGTCCGATTCGCGCCTACAGCCAGAAGTTGATGTCCGAGGCGGGGATGTCGCAGGCTCCCGATCTTGTTTGACTACGGCATCAAGGTTTTAACGAAACCGTCGACCATTCGGTCGGCATCGTGCTGGAGCTTGGCGCGCGTCGAGGAGCAGCTTGCAACGCGCGGCAGCGTGTCGACCGAGGAACTCGATCACAGCCGTCCTCCGCCGGAACTTGAAGCGCGCTTGAGAGAACAGCGGCTCGCGATGATCGAGCAGGTCTATGCCCGTTTGGTTACCCGTTCCGGTGGCGACAAGATCGATCGCAAGCATCTGACTGCGATGTAGGCTGAGGGCGCAGCTCCGTGCCTACCCGGCGTCACACGCTGCAAGCCATGGCTGTCCGGTGGCGGGTTTGCGCCGACGCTTAAGGCTTCACTCGCATCCGCTTACCGCATACGCTGCGCACAGTCACAGACCGTCCAGGAGACTCTCGATGAAGTATCTGAAACCGCTTGCCATGCTCGCACTGTCTGCAACGCTGGCCGCGTGCGCCACGATGGACACCAACCAGCCGAAGACTGCGGTCGTGATCGGCGGCGGGCAGAGCGGTGCGCCGCTCGCCCGCATCCTCAAGGAGCAGGGCTACGACGTCAGAGTCATGGTGCGTGACCCGAGTCGCGTCAAGGGCCTGCCGGACGGCGTGCAGGTGGTGGCGGGCGATGCCACGGATTCCGCAAGTCTGGTCGCGGGCCTAGCGGGCGCCGACTATGTGCTGTCGACGATCGGTGCCAACTGCGTGCCGCAGCAGCCGTTCCCGGAGGGCGGCTCGCCAGCCGACGTGGACTATCGTGGCATCGAGAAGCTCGCGGCCGCGTCGAAGGCCGCTGGCGTTCGCCAGTTCGTGCTGATGTCGGCGCTCGGTGCAGGAGATGCTGACCCCAAGACGATGCTGAACTCCATGTGCGGCATGGTGCTGGAATGGAAAGGGCGCGGCGAAGCCAGCCTGCGCGCCTCCGGCCTGCCCTACACGATCGTGCGTCCCGGTGGCCTCAAGCCGTTCCCGGGACAACCCGAGTGCTTCGAGGGCAAGGAGCCGCTCGCGCTATACGGTCTCAAGGATCCGCGTGGCCCGGGCGCTTTGTGCCGCGCAGACGTCGGCATGGTCATGGCCAATGCACTCGGCAACCCGGATGCGCTAGGCAAAACCGTCAACCTCGTTGCCGACAAGGCACTGCCGCTCGACGCGTGGCGCACAGCGTGGACTGCGATTCCGCGCGACTGAGATCGATTAGACATGACCGACTCCCGCGGATCGAATCTGACCCGGCGTGAAGTGCTGGCCATCGGCGGCGGACTGACGGCCTTCAGTGCGCTGGCTCAGCCCGTCGAGTCGGCGCGCGAACAAGCCAGCCGCACGGGACTCGCGCTACCGCCGGGTCCTGGCTTGATCTTCGGTCCCGGGCCGGCAGGCAGCTGGGATTCGGAGCGCGTGTCCTGTCCGCGCGTGCTGCGCGAAGCGGATGGCCAGTGGAAGATGTGGTACTACGGTCGCGACGCGTCCTTCGATCGGCGCATCACGCTGCCCACCGGGCGCGTTGGTCTTGCGATATCGAGCGACGGCATCCGTTGGCAACGCGTGACTGGCGGCCAAACCATGGGTGCCGTATTCGATCCGGATCCTGATCCAGCGCGCTTCGATTCCTCGCATGTCGGTATCGGCGACATTCACCGTGAAGGCGATGTGTACTGGATGTGGTACTTCGGCGGCGACCAGAGTCTGCAGCGCATCGGCCCGATGAAGATCAAGGGTTTTCCGATGGCGTCAGGCTGCGCGGTGTCGCGCGATGGCGTGAACTGGCTGCGGCTCAATGGCCCGCATCGTGGCGCCCTGCTCACGGCCGGTGGCCGCGGCGATTTCGACGAGATCATGGCCGCCTGGCCGCAGGTGATTCGCTGGGATGACGGTTCCTGGCGCATGTACTACCACGGCCTCAACAATCGCCAGCAGTACACCGTCGGCTGGGCGGAATCGACCGATGGCCTGCATTGGGAGAAGCGCAGCCCCGTGCTCGGTCCTGGTCCCGCAGGCCGATTCGATGACAAGGGCGTGGCGACGCGCCACATTGTCCGGCACCAGGGTCGCTGGGTGATGTTCTACGAAGGCTGCAAGGACATCGGCGAAGGTCCGGAGGTCGAGCGTCAGATCGGCGTTGCCGTCTCGAACGACGGACTCACCTGGGAGCGGATCGACGGACCGCATCCGGATGGCAGCGTGATCGCGCAGTCGCCAAAGGGTTCGGGCTTGTGGGACCACCGTCTCGGCTGCTCATGGGTGGTTGCGATGGAAGACGGTTCGCTGCGGCTTTACTACATCGGTTCGACGGAACGCCCCAGCCACAACAGCAGCGAACTTGACACGCAGAACTTCATCGGGCTTGCGATCAGCAACGGCGACATCACGCGCTGGGAGCGATGGGCCTGAAGCAAAGCGCTGCGATCAGCTGCGATTTAGACCCAATCAAGAACGTGACGATGCAGGATCTCAGGTGGACGCCGCGCAGGGTTTCTCTGTATTGTCCAAAGGATTGACGGGGGTCAACCGCGCAAGGCGCCTTTTGCGCCTCGGGCGGAGCAGGGAGAGCGAAAATGCTGATACTGACCAGAAGAGTCGGTGAGGCCGTCATGATCGGTGAGGAAGTCACCGTCACCGTCCTCGGCGTAAAGGGCAACCAGGTGCGGATCGGCATCAATGCGCCGAAGACTGTTGCCGTACACCGCGAAGAAATATTTGAGCGCATCAAGCGCGAACACGAACAGCCGGGCGGGGCACCAGCAAACGGGGCCGGCGAGCACCGCAACGGCAACGGATTCGGCCCGCACAGCTGACCGGTTGGCAGTGACGTTTGCTTTACGGGGTCCGCCCCCGCCAGTATCATTTCGTCCCTTCCGCAAGCCGGAGAGATGGCCGAGTGGTCGAAGGCGCGCCCCTGCTAAGGGCGTAAGGGCCAAAAGCCCTTCGAGGGTTCGAATCCCTCTCTCTCCGCCAATTCCCTGTTTCAAGCCATCTCAGGCTGTCTCGACAACAGGGGAAAAAATCTCAAATTTGTGGATCTCACGCGGTTGTGAACCGGCGAGCTGAATTGATCAGAAACAGGCGTTCGAGGTTGACCAGCCCGATTCACCGTATATCGCTGAATTTGAAGGTCTACTAAGGAAACGGGTGTGGTCCGTGTTGTAGGCCGGACAGCCCAAGAATCTGGTCAATGTTCGTCGCCGGTTAACAGAGCAGGTCGTTTAAAAGTACGATCCGCCAACCCAGCCGGACTTCGCAGTTACAGTAGACGATCATTTCGCAACGCTGTCACAGCCGGGTATGCCATGGCATCGGATTCAAATCGTGCTGCAGATGCGTCGATCAATTGGCTGAGAATTGCACTCACGGCATCAGTACTCACGCTGGTGACGCACTGCGTAGTTCTTTGGACGAGCGGGCTGAACGGCATCCAATCTCCCATCAGTCAACTCAGCCAGCAGGCCTGGGGCGAGCTGCATACGCTCGGGCTCATCAGCTTCGCCTGCGCCCACGCCGCCCTGGCCGTCGCTCTTGCTGGACTGGATCGCGGACGGCTCTGGCCCTTCGCCCGCGCCCTGCTCGTCGCCGCTGCGGCGACCTTGGTCTACGTCGCCTACTACTTCGCTAGCGCCGATGCGACGACCCTGCG